>Ga0209700_107153_pt1 | contig 16191 bp, 9 predicted proteins | sample SiratroredBW_FD_187528 | JGI IMG/M metagenome (GOLD analysis project Ga0209700, IMG submission 187528) | Root nodule microbial communities of legume samples collected from California, USA - Siratro red BW (SPAdes) (version 2) | ecosystem: Host-associated > Plants > Roots > Nodule | place: USA...
ACAAAACAAAAAAAAAGACTAAAAAAGAAAAGGTGGTGATTTTAAAAAATAAAATAAAATAAATAATTAATAATAAAAAAATGAAAATAACAAGAAAATAACAAAAATATCTAAATTAAAACATCTGAAAATTTAAAAAAAATAAATAATAATAAAAACAAATATAACAATAAAAATAATTACTTTCAAACTTGATTTGTCAGTTTTAAAAAAATAAATAAATAATAATAAAAACAAATATAACAATAAAAATAACTGCTTCCAAACTTGATTTGCAAGTTTTAAAAAATAAATAAATAAATAAATAAAGGGAGAAAAAAGCACAGGTGGGGGGATGATTTTTAGGTCACAAAAAGAATACACGGGGGAGGAACGAAGAAAAAAAAAACAAAGAGAGAAAGTAGAGAAGAAGAGAAGATTGATTCTTCTGTCTTACTATCCACAAACTGAGAAGCAAGGAACGTTTGAAAAGGAGACAATAATTTTTGAAGAACACTCACAGGTATGATTTGTAAGCTTTAGATTTTCATATGGATCTTGAAGTTTGAAATTTGTAAATCATGTGTTCTTATCTTCTTGTAATGTTTTTTTTATTTCTCCATCATTTCATTTTCATATAAAGATAAAAAAAAATAAGAAAAGGGAGGACCTTTAGCTCTTTATGGCATTTTATTTTTTTTCTTATTTCTTAAATAATAAAAAATTCATCATATTCCATCTTCCATACATTAGTCTCTGTATTTTGTGCTCCCAAAACCACTCCAAAACAGTCCTAAAACGACTTCTGCCGACACCGACATTTTTCCGCGCCACCAACAACCACCATTTACCTCCAAAAATAGCCACCATGTAGTCCCTTTAATCCCAACAAGATGCACCCAAAACAATAGCCAAACAATATCCAAAACAACACTATTTTTCCCCAAAAATAGCACCAGTTTTATCTCCAAAACGACACCACTTTACCTTCAAAACAACACCGAAACAACCATGAAAACGCCACAAAAATGGTGCAAAAAATGCCCCGTCGACGCTGCGACCGCCGTCGCGCCACCTCTGTCGACGGCGTTCATCGTTGTCGCCTGCCACCTGTCGCCGCACCCTGCACCATGCCCCTCACCGCCACCGCCTTCATGTCTCCACAGCATGTGCCCTCAAACCCTAATGAGTTTCTGGTTATTGGGGGTGCTCTCTGCACCCCCCACCTGTTGGAGCTTGCACCCCAGTTTTTTGCAATTTCCAAAATGCCCCTAGCCACTAGTTGAATTTCTTATTAGCGGATCTACTTCCTGCACCCCCATTAATTAAGTTCTGCATCCATACACCTCTTAATTACCAAAATGCCCTTAATCCAAGATTGAGTTTCTTATTGGTGGTGTTACTTCCTGCACCCCCATTAATTAAGTTCCGCACCCACACTCTCCACAATTATCAAAATGCCCTAAACCCAAGATTAAGTTTCTTATTGGTGGGGTTACTTCCTGCACCCCAATTAATTAAGTTCCGCACTCACACTCTCCACAATTACCAAAATGCCCTTAACCCAAGTTGAGTTTCATTGAGTCATGTTCCATTTTTGCATGCATGATTTCATTAAAATTAAAATGTCAATTCTATGTTGTATATAATTGTCGCATGTTATTTTCCAACACCAAATTTGATATATACCCCAATCCTTAAAGCCCAGGCTTTAAACCTGGCACCGTTTCTCAAAGCCGAGGCTTTAAACTTGGCACCGTTCCTCAAAGCCCAGGCTTTAAACCTGGCACCGTTTCTCAAAGCCCAGGCTTTAAACCTGGCACTGTTCCTCAAAGCCTAGGCTTTAAACCTGGCACCGTTCCTCAAAGCCCAGGCTTTAAACTTGGCACTGCTCCTCAAAGCCCAGGCTTTAAACCTAGCATTGTATCTCAAAAGCCCAGGCTTTAAACCTGGCACTGACACCATTCAATTACCTTATTTTCAAAGATAAACTTTCAAAAATACAAATCAAAACAACTAACAATCTTATCATCAAAGAACTACGTAACCCTGATTCTCCATCCCTGATGAGATATGTAGGAGCAAGGTCAAACCTTGTCGGGCTCCCTAAAACCAAAAAAAAATATTTTGTTTGTTTTATCTTAATCTCTTTCTTGGGATAATAAGTGTTTTAAAAAATCACATTCAGACTACTTATTTAATTAAAGGTACCGTCTTAGGACGGGCGTTATGGGGTGCTAACACCTTCCCCACACGTAACCGACTCCCGGACTCGAAATCCGTTTTCGCAAACTTGCCTTATCTTGTTTTTGGTTTTCCATAGTTTTTCCTTTAATAAATTATGGTGGCGACTCCACTATTTTGAAAAAATAAATAAATTTTTGTTCGCCGTCCCCGTCGTGACCCTGGTTGCGACAAACAAAAAAATGAAGTTTTAATATATTTTTATTTTTAGTTTTGGTTAGTTATTCCTTAATTTTATATTCATCGTTTTAATAAAGAAAAACTAATCCCCATCCAGATTATCTTTTTTTTTAATAACTCGTAGTAATACATTCTTTAACACACTTTATTATTGTTAAAATATATTTTTAACAAAAAAATTATTTTTAAAATTTATTGAAAATTAAAACATTAAGAGAGAGTTGTCAAAGAAAAAAGTATAGGACAGCAAAATTAATATTTTTTTTTTTCGAAAAATTTAACCATAGTGTGAAAATAATAGATTAGAGAGTTTGTTTATTTTGTATTTCTCGTTAGTAATGTATTTATCAAATACAATATTTATTTACAAGACCTCTCTAAATAAAATATTTCATTATAAAAATTTAAAGAAAAGTATAGCACACCAAAATTAATTTTTTCAAAATATTTAACCAAAAACAGAGAGTGTGAAAATAGTATATGAGAGAGTTTGTTTATTTAATTAGTATTCCTCGTTAGTAATATATTCATCAAATACCATATTTATTTACAAGATCTCTCTAACTAGAATATTTGATTATAAAATTTATACCACAATTATTAATTTTTATTTTAAGAAAAATAAAAACAAGATTGTTTTCTATAATTTGTATTTTTCATGAAATATGTTGAGGAATTCAAGCTACATATTTTTTTCAAACTATTGAAATAGCCAAATGCTTAAAAATAAAAAAATAAGTTTTATTTCAATAGAAAAAACTGAAAGAAAAACTACATTTCTTCTATTAAACAAAAGTTATTTGTATTATTTGTTAATTATATCATAGTCTTTATAAGAATTATGATTTATGTCATGATTTATTTTTCTATATTGATTTTAAATAAGTAATTTATTTATGTTATTTGCATTTAGTTATGTTAATTATTTATTAATAAACTTTGTCTAAGCAAACAATATTATTTAAGAGAAATAAGTACGAAAAAAATAAACACAAAGTTAATTTTGATAGAACTAACTTAGATAAATTTAAAAAGAAAAAAAACAAACTCACAAGAAGAAGGACAAATTGTAGTTGAAATAGTTGTATTTATATTGTTTAATGTTTTACACAAATTCATTCACAAACTTTATATTATAACAATTACTAAATCAATTGGAATTGGAGTAGAGATGCATATTTTATTCTGCAAAGAACAAGACACGTGTAAACAAGTGTTATGTTTAAATTATAGTTATGCTTAGGATCTTTATAGACATTCATGATATGTCTAAGATATTTTAATATCAAGCTTTAATAATTTGGTATGTCTAACGTATTTTAATATGAAGTTTTAAAAGTTTGGTAAATTAAAATTAGTATAAATAGAGCTCATAACCATTTCATTCTTCATAAACATTCACATTCAATCACAATGAACAATATCATATTTTTCTTTATAATATCTTTCTTATTCTATGATAATGTTAAAGGATTTGATTATTGGATCATTGTACAAACTTGACCACTAGGTTTTTGTTCCGAAAATTCTTGCATATCATCAAAAGCAAAATTTACTATTCATGATCTGTGGCCATCCAACAAGTCCTTTTCACAGCCACGTAAATGTCCTCTTACTGAAGAACTAAGTGAAGACGAGGTAAGGTTTTCATTTAGATCTTTTAATATAAAAATATTTTGATATGATATTGGAGAGATTATACTTTTTATTATTTATTTTATTAGATCACAGGAATAAGAAGTCAGCTCGAACGAGATTGGCCGAACTACTTGGGAAAAGACTTTGAGTTTTGGAATCGCCAGTGGAAAGATCATGGAAGCTGCTCTGGCATGAAAATATTTGATTTCTTCAGGTTGGCATTAGATATTTATGGAAGAAATGATCTTAAAGCAATACTTGATGATGCAGGTATATTACGTGGTGTTAATTATAAAAGTAATTATATAATCTCTGTCATAAGCAGATCCGTGGGGGTTAAACCACAACTAGTATGTTCAAATAACATAAAAATACATCTAATTGAAATAAGATTTTGTTTGAACAAAAGCAATATCCCCAGCTACATCAACTGTGCTCGACAATCTTGTCCTCCTGATATAAGGCTTTTGTGAGATAATATCTGCTGCTGACCAAGCTGAGATCAAAAGGGTACTCTTTATATTATGTTGTATGTGACTAATAAAAATTTCAAGTGTGTTGCATTATGTGGTTATTTCAGTTTGTCTTCTTCAAATTGAGTTATTACATCTTGAAAAAAATCTATATTCATGTTGTATTTGATTATGTATTGAATGTCACTATGGAATTAAGAATTGGATTGCATGGAACTGTTTAATTTTCTTTCTTACAATAATAGTAACAATATTTTATCTTTTCTGTATGTATTTCTCTGCAGTTTGATCGGAACTTTCAATTTAAAGTTTTCTTGTGATTAATTTTTTTTCAATTCTTCTAATAAGAATTCTAGAATTTCTTTAGTTAGTAGTTGTGAGGAGCCTTTTAAGGCGTATATAAAAAATGATGGATGTTGAAATAAATAGAAGAAAAAAAAAACAATGAAAAACTTCAGTATGTATGTATGAAAATTATTATAACCGCTATTAATAAAATTTGAAAGAAAAAAAAACTTTTCAGGAAGGAGTAAAGGAGAAAAGAAAATTTGAAAACAAAGGCTCAGAGAGAAAACGCACTTTTTAAATGCGGGAGACCGTGACCTTCAAGCATGAGTGTAACCAATCTAAGTTAGACTAATTAAACCCTCAATATGAGAACGTGAAATATAATGCTATTAAAATTATAAAATATAAAAACAGATGAGATGATTTATTTAAAAATTGGTGACAGTTACTCGATGTTTGAGAAATCTTCAGTATGTATGTATATAAATAAATTAAAAATAATAATAAATAATTTAAAATACTTGTATCCTTAATTACAACACCTTATATTAAATATTTAGTATTTTAAAAAATATAATTCTAAATACAAATAACTATTTTCTTTAAATAAAATTCACAAAATAATTTACAATGTGATGGTATAATTTAAATTATCCTCAGGTATTATGTAATTTATAAAGGTATCAAATTACACTATTTATTTTCTTAAGTAGTGAAAATTAAAGAAAGTAGAAAAATCGCATTAAACTATTTAAAAATATAAAATTTCAGTATTGAAGTTCAATATACACAAAAATATTTTTACACAAAATATCACATAACCCTAAATCATATATAAAACGAAAGTTATTGTATCTCAGGCTCAAATAAACAATTTCATAAATATTTTATTAAATTTAAAAATAAATAACTAAAGTAATTTTCACATATATCTTTATTTTATTTTTAGAAAAAAAATATTTAAGAAATTACATTAGTTAATAATCATCTTAAACTGCACATATACGCAAATAAAAGTTGTAATCCTTGAGACTAATTTGGAATCTTGATATAAGTAAGGTTGCACTATTTAGCAAGGTGAGGTGCTGCAGAAACAGAAGGATCAACATGTCGTAGCTAAACTAAAAAATAAATAAATTTAGAGTCGGTAAAAAGCGAATGCAAAAGCATATTAGGATTTTAGTAACTAGTTGAAGTTAGCATCAACTTTTATATTGAACGTAAATAATGTCGGTTAGGCTCACATTAAAATGTAAATATTTTGTATAATGTATTTGTCAAGTAAACGCTTATCTATATATTTTTAATAATTTTTTAGGAATTAGACCAACACAATAGAAAAAAAAGTTATTTTCTAACCAATTCCACATTCTATTATCAATTATATCAATTTAATACAAAGTTTTCAAATTAGAAAAAAATAATCGGACGGACAAAATCTTTTTTTTTTCTATTTTTTTATTAATATTGTGGGATAGGTGCAAACTATATTTAAACTTTAAAACACTCATTTTTATTCTTTGAAGAGAATTTTTCATTTTTTATCTATTAAACATGTTTTTTTTTTAATTTTTATTTTTTTAAATTTTTTTAAGAAATAATTTTTATTTGTTTGAACGAAATCGGGTGTTCATACATAGTAACACCATTTTATTAAAAGCAGTGATAGAAATTGTAATTAAACAATGAATGGTTGCAATGCATGATTTCAAATAGACTCCTGCAGGTACAAACTAATATAAAGTTTGTGAGATAATATTTGCTGCTGACCAAGATGAGATCAACGAGGTACTCCTTATATTATGTTGTACGTTACTAATAAAAATCCAACGTTAATTTTTGTGGCATTGGGGTCATGATAGAGAAAAATTAGCATGGGATAAGTGGAAAACAGTTTTCAAGACTAGAAAATGTAGAGGATTAGGTATTAAGGATATTGAGAAATTTAATAAGGCTTTCCTTGGTAACTAAAAATGGAGGTTGGGCATGAAGGAAGAAGGATTATGGAGTGAGATTATTAAATCAAAGTATGGGTATCAGATAAGTTTAGATAATGTAGACAGAATCTAGATGGTGGAAGGACTTAAGAATCATTTGTGGAAAGAATGAGGGGGGAATATAGTTTATTAAAAACATGAGTTGGAGAGTTGGAACAAGAAATAATATTTTATTTTTGGGATGATGTTTAGATTGGGGAAGTATTACTTAAGAAAGCTTTTTCTAGAATTTATGCAAATTCAATCTAAAAAAAACTTAAAATTGAAGACTTTGGGGGTTTGGCATGGGTGTGGGTTTGGAACTTTTGTTGGAGAAGGACTTGATTTGAATGGAAAAAACGAATGGTGGAGGAACTTTTGTCAACCATTCATAGGTGTGAATTAAATAAGGTAAATGATGACAATTGGGTGTGGAAGGGCAAAGCAGCAAATGTGTATTCTGTGAAGGATGCATATAGTAAGAATTTGGATGGAAATGAAGGAGGGTTTGAGGAGGGGTTCCATAGACTTTGGAAAGTGAAGGGAGAACCAACATCCCAAATCTGCAGTTTTGGAGAGTTTTTTACAATAAGTTGTCAACTAGAGATAGACTTTTAGATTATGTATCCCTATTATGAATATAATGTGTGCGTTTTGTGTAACTCATGTGATGAAAGTGTTTGTCATTTGTTTTTTTTATGTAAAACTACTTGTGGCATTTGGAATTTGTGTGATAAATGGTTGAACCCCAAACCAGTGCACCATAACTTAGCTAGGGAACATTTCTTCGATGTTCATTTGGGTAGGGCCACTAGTAAAGGAAGATTAGTGTCCAACACCGTTTGGATACTCATAATTTGGCATGTTTGAAAACTTAGAAATGATATATTTTTAAAAATAAGGTGTGTGACATCTAGGAAGCTTTTGCTTTTATTCAAGTTAAATCTTAGGTTGTGTTAAAATCTAAATATAAGAATGCCTATTTTACATACTTAGAATGGTGTAGTGATCCCTTATACTGTTAGTGTATGATATCTTACTGAAAGTAGGAATTATATAGAATTTGCCTTTTCATTGGTGCAGGGAACGTAATGGCAGAGAATTCTAAACGACAACATTGTTATGAAAGGATATGTTGATATAACAACTATGTTTGTTTTGGATTTTTTTTGTGTAAGCTGTATTTTGTAATTACCAATATGTTTTTGGAACGGCAAAAACTTTGTTATGATAAGATGTTAGAGTTACATACTGAATTATGGGATAGGTGTTGTGTTTTATTGTAATTGAGCAGTTGGAATGCTATTGTGTTTGGTAAAAATACTCTAATTCTGTTTCTTAGAATCTTTTATAAATAAATTAGGATAACCTTATTATTTCTATTTTATATAAATTTTTTATTGTCGACAAAAAAAATGTGTATCAAATAATAATTCATGTGTCATGAACTAAAATTTAAAAACTTTTTAAAGAGCAAAAATTTGGCAACTACTCTGTAATAAATGTTTGTTACCAAAGTTTAGCAGCTATTCATAATTGATTATTTATTAGCTGGTATTCTCTCTATTCTAGCATGTAATTAAATAATACTTCAAATTAATTCACATTCAATTTCATAAGATAAATTTTCTGCTATGGTTATACTTTTATTAAATAAAATAGAATTTGAATTTCCATTATATGAATTAAATTTAACTAAGTTTATTGTTAGAAATAGTATAACTTGGAGATAGAAATGTAAAAGAGAGGGCTATAGATTACAGATTTGTGTCTTCTTACAAAAACTATTACACTAACAAGTAACATTGGTCAATAAGAACAACTAACTTGATTATTTCATTATTCTTAAAAATTATTTTAGATTTTTTGAAAAAAGAATAACATTAAATAAATATAATAATATCATTATAAAATTATTTTACTCTAATAAACTAACTAAAAATTGGTCTTCCGAGTATCTGGATATATTATTACAATATTTATGGTTTTTAATTCTTTATAAATCGTTGAACAACTTTAATATAATGCTGAGAAATAGTGTATATTCAAATTATCATTTATATTTTCTCTCTTACTTTTCTAGCATTTGAAAAGGTTTTATTTGGTTTATTTTCTCACAAAGACATGGTTTATTTGTTTTTATTTTTCAGGGTTTATAGGACACAAAACCTCAATGACAATTGAAACTATAAACAAGTTTCTCTTCATTTCATATATATAACAAATATAACAAATGTTTAAAGATAAAAATATTATTTTAAAATTGAAATAGAACCAATATGAGATTGTAGACAAAAAGAGATCCCATCCAAAAAAAAATTGTAATTACTATCAAAGAATTTGATAATTTATCAAGTTCTTACTAATAATTTGAAATTGCCTAGCCACTTTACACATTTACAAGAGAAAACTTTAATAACAAGTCATAAGTGGCTTATGTTATAACAAGAAAAATAATTAATTGTTTATTCCTTTGAAGAATACTTTCCTTGTAAATTACAGTATAAAATATATTAAAATCTGCTTTGAGACCAATCTTTGTAATTTTGTGGGTATTTATGTCAAACTAAAATAGTTCAGTGTCTTTTGTGATTTCGAAGAGTATATTTTGTGGGTCTTGTACTGTACGGTAAAGGTTCAAGAATGAAGAGTTTATTCCATGTTTCTTTCTTACCAAGTTCAACCAAAATATATATGTAAATATTACGTGTACGATTATAATTAGTCACCAAAGCAACTGACCCGTTTAAGGGAAATAAGTATCTCTTGAGACATTTGAAAGGAAGTTTGAAAAGAATTGAGAATCGAAGATCATTGGTAAGTGATTCTCAAGCTTTTTAGTCACAAGTTTGTTCTTCATCTCTTGTTTATGCAACCAAAAGTTAATAAGTTCTCAATGGTTTTTTGTGTTCTCACTCCAAAGGTAAATAGGATAGATAATAAGTTGCCAGTGCTTGTTAACGAGATTATTGATTATGATCTCCTCTAACAACTCCAACTAACAAAGAAAAATTGAGTTAACAAAGGAGATAGAAAAAAAATGGGAATGAGTTATAATTTGTGTACCTGGTTGTCTTTCAAGAAGAGGGTGATTTTGATTCCTCTTGAAAGTTTCTGAGCCTATTAACAATGAAGGAGGCATCGAATTGGGATTCCCAAAATATTGATCAAGGTAATTACACTTAGAGATTACGATAACCTTGTGAACGACCAAATAATACCTTGTGAACGACCAAATAAAAAGAGTAGAAGCCAACATCTAAATTATTGAATAGATCTAAAATTACACATGCACAAGAAACCATAATTAATGATCATGCAATGCGAATGACAATGAAACATTGTCAGTTGTCTACCATATTTGTTCATGATAGAAAGTGTTTTGGTAGTCTTGTAAGGGACCAATCTAATAATCAATTCATTGTCTACAATGTTTATATTCGTGAATCTCTCAAATTAAATTTCATCCAAAGTCTACATAGACATATATTTATCAATAATTGTTCTAAAAAATAAATGTACGAATATAAAATCAAACTTTGAAAGACAAGTTACATCAAAAGCATTTTTAATAAGTTTGCGAAGAAATATTTCTTTATTAGAATAAAAAGTCTTTTTCATCAGGCTCAACACGCGACTCATCTCACCATTCAACACCAATGTATCATCATTCGTCATAGCAATTGTTTTCCAATAATATCTCAAAATAATAACACCTCATATGTCTTACCAATAATGTGAATATAAAGGTGTTACGTTACAAGGAAAAACTTTTGTAAAAATAAAATTATAGATGAACAGAAATTGACTACCGGGTATAAAATAAAAAAATGACTTCACTATGTATGATCCAGCTTAGGTACAACTAGCATTAAGAATTCCTGCAACCACGACGCTTAGGTACAACTAGTGTAGCATTAAAGTCCTCCACTTAGTAGTAATCAGCAAGTAAATAAACCTTAAACCTATACATTTATGATAAATGTTGTATATTTCTAGGGTGTTTATTGTTTATATATGGATTGGAACACCCTTAGAATATTTTTTTATATTTAATTTATTGTTAGTTATTAAAGAAAAATCAGCAAGTAGCTATTGGACTTGAGCTCACGCAGTATTTAGAATACTGCGATTTCCCATTGGCATCCAAATATTTGATTTCTTCATGTTGGCATTAGATATTTATGCAAGAAATTATCTTAAAGCAATACTTGATAATGCAGGTATATTTTCTGATTGTAAGTATATATAATCATTTATAAAGAACAAGACATTCATGTGTGATGTTTAAATTATAGTTATGGTTAGGATTTTTATAGACATTTATGATATGTTTAAGGTATTTTAATATCAAGTTCTAATAATTTGGTATGTCTAACGTATTTTAATATAAAGTTTTAAAAGTTTGATAAGTTAAAATTAGTATAAATAGAACTAATTTTCTTGTGTCACAAACAATTGAAGTGGTGAGAAATTTTTGGAGAAATGCTAAGGTATTACAAACTACTCTATCACCATGGTTATATTTTTATTAAAAAGTTACACTTTAAATTTTTATTATTAATTAAAATTAACTTACAAGGTGATAAAATGTAAGAGAGGGATATTGATTATATATTTGTGTCTTCTTACAAAAATTATTATACTAACAAGTAACATTGGTCAATAAAAACAACTAACTTGATTATTTCATTATTCTTAAAAATTATTTTTGGTTTTCTGAAAAAAAAAACATTAAATAAACATAATAATATCATTTTAAAATTATTTTTCTCGGATAAACTAACTAAAATTTGGTCTCCCGAGCATCTGGATATATTATTGCAATATTTATGGTTTTTAGTTCTTTATAAATCATTGAACAACTTTCATATAATGCCGGAAATATTGTATATTCAAATTATCATTTATGATTTTCTTGCTTTGTTTTAGCATTTAGAAAGTCTTATTTGTTTTATTTTCTCACAAAGACATGGTTAATTTGTTTTTATTTTTCAGGTTTTATAGGACACCAAAACCTCACTATAGGACACCAAAACCTCACTGACAATTGAAGCTATAAACAAGTTTCTCTTCATTTCATATATAACACATGTATATATATATAACACATGTTTAAAGATAAAAAATCATTTTTAAAATTGAAATAGAACCATTAGACAAAAAGAGATTCAATCTTAAAATAAATTGTAATTATTATCAAAGAATTTGATAATTTATCAAGTTCTTATAATTTGAAATTGTCAAGCCACTTTAGACAGTACAAGAGAAAACTTTAATAGCAAGTCATAAGTGACTTATGTTATACATAACAAGGAAAATAATTAATTGTTTATTTCTTCAATTTGAAGAATACTTTTCCTATAAATTACAATAAAAAATCTACTAAAATCTTTTTTGAGACCGATTTTTGTAATTTTGTGGGTACTTATGTCAAACCAAAACAGTTCACTGTCTTCTTGTTCATTTATTGTTTCAAAGAGTATATTTCCCATACTCCCAGCTCCAAAAGGTCTTGCAGAGTATGGTAAAGGTCCAAGAATAAAGAGTTTATTCCATGTCTCCTTCTTACCAATTTCAACCAAAATATATATGTAAATATTACGTGTACGGTTATAATTAGCCACCAAAGCAACTGACCCATTTAAGGGAAATAAGTATCTCTTCATAGAACTAAAAGCAAAACTTTCTGAAGGTATGTCTGAAGGTATTTCTAAGGGCACGAGGGTTGTATAGTATTCCTCATTGCTCATGTCAAATGATACCAAGTATGGACCATTATATGATACCAAGTATTCACCACTATAATGGGTTTTAAAAGATAACCAATGACACATTCCATCTAAGTACAATTGACCACTCCTATGATATTCTAAAGACAGAGTGCTATCAATTTTTACTTTCCTCCAAGATTTACTTCTTAGGCTATAAATCTCATATAAGGGTGTGTAATCCCATTCAGTATCATAGTCACTTGCGTTTGAAAATGTCACCCATCTAATCACCTTATAATCATCTTCAATGCAATCATAACCAAAGCCAGCATATTCAGGTAAAGGTATGACATGAAATGGTACATACTCAATTGGACTGTAAGGAATCATCTTTAGCTGGATTCCATAAATAAACATGATTCTTATGTTGGTAAATGCAAAGAATTCCATTAATAGTAGAAGAACCCAAAACAAGTTTTTGAAATTCGTGATCATCCTGTAGATTTAGAAAATTTAATTTGTCCATATGTTGAAACCTCTCACCATGAGGTAAAAATAAGTTATATTGTCAGGACCAAATTCTTCGGAACATAGAAGAATAGATGTGTCATCATAGTAGGAATGACGATTAGATGTGATATTAGTACGAAAAAGATCTATAAAATGAGAATTCTCAAACAAGAGGGCCTATGATTTGTATAGGCCTCCAAATCTCTTGAGAGATTTGAAAGGAAGTTTGAAAAGAATTGAGAATGCAAGATCATCCGGTAAGTGATTCCTAAGCTTTTTAGCCACAACTTTGTTCTCCATCTCTTGCTTATGTAACCAAAAGTTAATAAGTTGCCAATGGTCTTCTTTCGTGTTCTCACTCCAAAGGTAAATGGGATAGGTAATAAGTTGGCAGTGCTTGTTAACGAGATTCTTGATGGTGGTCTCCTCTAAGAACTCCAACTAACAAAGAAAAAATGAGGTAACGAAGGAAACAGAAAAAAAAATTGGGAATGAGTTATAATTTGTGTACCTGGTCGTCCTTTAAGAAGAGGGTGATTTTGATTCCCCTTGAAAGTTTTTGAGCATTAATGTCCTTATTAACAATGAAGGAGGCACCAAATTGGGATTTCCAAATATATTGATCAAGGTCATTACACATAAAGGTTACGATAACCTTATAAGCGACCAAATAAGAAGAGTAGAAGCCAACACCCAAATGATTGAGTAGATATAAAATAAACACATACACAGGAAACCACCATTAATGATCATACAATGCAAATAAAAATTAAACATTGTCAGCTGTCTACCATCTTTGTTCATGCCAACACCATTATCTATGATAGAAAGTGTCTTGGTAGCCTTGTGAGGGACCAATCTAATAATCAATTCATCATCTACAATGCTTTTATTCGTCAGTCTCTCAAATTGAATTTTATCCAGAGCCTGTGGAGACATACATTTATCGATAATAGTACTAGAAAATAAATGTACAAAAATAAAATCAAACTTGAAAAATAACTTACATCAAAAGCATTCTTGATAAGTTCGCGAAGGAAGATTTCTTTGTTAGAATAAAAAGTCTTCTTCATCAAGCTTAAGGCTTGACTCATCTCACCCTTCAATACCAATGTATCATCATTCATCATTGCAATTGTTTTGCAATAATATCAAACAAGATTGAAACTATTCAATAAAATAAAAATTACAAATAACAATGTTTTTTATACACTAACACATCCACCAATGTAATAATAGCATGTTTACCAAAAATAACCACTTGATATCATCCACATTTACTTTTAATTACTTAATTTTTAATTTTAATAAATTACTTTTTAAAAGTATTATTTTAATCATTATTATATCATTTATTTTGTCATCCATTAGTATTTGTTAGTCGTTAAATATTTTTTTATTTTAAATTATTAATTAAGTCATTATTTTATTATTGTATAAAATCGTGGTGTTTAATTTGCATATGATAAATAACTGGTATGGTCTTTTTGAAACAAAAGAGCTAAACTTCTCACATATATGAAGAAGTTGAGTACGATATGGAACACTTTAGAGATGAGATTCCTTTTGATAAGGGTTCTATAAATTTGAATTTTCCTCTCTTTACAACATGAGACGTGTCTTAGCTAATGGATCTTGAACTATGAGTCTACGTCTTTTTTGCATGTTTCTATGGACCAAAGATTTTGTTCCTACCTTTATGAAAATGATTAAGGTTTAATGTTAGGTTTGTGTGCATGGATTATCCTTAATATATTAATAATCAACTATCAAAAGTTATTTTCTTAATAACTCGTGAAATTGGGATTTCTTTATAACTTACTGCACATAAAAAAAATGAGATGTTTCTTTTAAGTGAGTTCTTATATCTTTGTTTTACTTTTGAAGGAAAAATAAATATTTTAAAATTGCATTACTCTATAATCATCTTATTGTACACGTTCTAAGATAATACCTTCCCGGTATATAATTAACACAGACCCAAATTTATTTTCGAAGACAATTATCTTTGTAAAACTTTTTTATAATTCTGATTAATAAATATCTTCATTCTGGTTGTGGCAGTACATTAGTAATGCTTCATAAATTAAGCATATATAACCAAATAAAAGTTCAGAAGGACATAAGTAAAATTGATTTGCCACACAACTCAAGTTATTGTCCTATGTATAAAAGATTGTATGCACGGGTGCATTTGCTATATTTATGTTAGGTTTTTTTATATATAATTTGGTTAATTTAGTTAATAATATATATATATATATATATATATATATATATATATATATATATATATATATATATATATTAATATATAAAAGTAAAGTAAATTACACAATTATACTAAAAGAATCAGTATAAAAAAATTAATAAAAAGTACTTATATTTAACTAACTAACTAATATAAATCTCGATAAAAAAAAAACTATCGATTCAAAAGGTTTTAATATATATATATATATATATATATATATATATATATATATATATATATATATATATATCCAGTACCTATTAACTAAAATATGTATTTATAATTTAATATAATCAAAAGAAAAGATAATATTTTTATTAATTTTACACTAGCTCTCCACACTTAAAAGTAATATTTAGATATATGTATGATGACACATGTCATCTTACATTTTATTTCATTGTTTAAAAATCAATTAAACTAATAAATTACAAAAATAATAATTTTTTAAAACATATGTGGTTAATATAATCATTTTATATTTAATATTTAGTATTTTAAAAAATATAATTCAAATACTATAAATCTTATAAATTTAATATTTTCTTCTAAATAAAATTTACGCAATAATATCAATGTATAGTTTGCATTATTTTATTCATTGTATTTTGCATTATCTTATTCTATAATCAATGCAAATTGCAAAAAAATGGTAAAATCCCATTAAATTATTTAAAAATATATTAGAATTTCAAAACTAAAATTCAACACACACAATAATCTTTTTTTAAAAAAAAAACAAAAACCTAAGTAGCTTTGATTTTCCAAAATGATCGAATATATGTAGAAGAAATGTCTGTGAGATCCAATAAATAATTTTATAAGAATTTTTTTTATTCTAAAAATTAGGTAACTAACAAATAGTTTATATATATATATATATATATATATATATATATATATATATATATATATATATATATATTTTTTTTTTT
>Ga0209700_107155_pt1 | contig 16186 bp, 8 predicted proteins | sample SiratroredBW_FD_187528 | JGI IMG/M metagenome (GOLD analysis project Ga0209700, IMG submission 187528) | Root nodule microbial communities of legume samples collected from California, USA - Siratro red BW (SPAdes) (version 2) | ecosystem: Host-associated > Plants > Roots > Nodule | place: USA...
TTTTTTTTTTTTTTTTTTTACTTTTTTTCCTTTCTACTATGTTATAACATTTATCATGTTTAATTTTTTTTTATATTTTCTTCTGGATCAAATAACATATAACACCTACATAAATCATCTTTTTTTTATATTCTTATAAAACTATATACATAATCAATAAAAGAATATGAATTTTGAAATAGTTTTAATAAAAATCAGTAAATTTAAAATATATGACAACTTTTATAATTAAATAATAAGATAAAACAATAACAAAACTTATAATAAAAAATATTAAAATGGTTTGTGAAGTGAAAAATTAATCTTGTGTGTTCAAATTCCTTAAAATAACTCATTCATATATTTCAATGAAAGTTCACTCATATTAAATTTTGGCTGGATTGTCAGTACTTCAAGAATTTTATTAACAGCATAAAAGCTTATATTGTTATCTAACTATAGATAGTTATTATATATGATAAATTGATTTGCTTTTATAATAAAAATTTAGTTAAAGTATATAGATACTTGACTTTTATTTTATAACAATGATAATAAAAGCTATATTTTAATACTTAATCAAGTTACATTTATATATCATAATGTCCTCCTTGGTACCTTCACCTTTTTAATTTTAGAATGTAAATATATTTTAGTAATATAATTTTGGTCCTTCTTCTAATTTCACCTTTAATATTTGGAGAAATTGTTGAGATGTGACTAATTACAATGTCATGTTATTTGTTCAATGTGAACATTAATTATATTCTTCTATCTGAAATACTAATATCTTTGAATAATAAATTTTTAGAAGTCAATTATTATTATAGAAAAATTGAAATATTTAATAAAAATATTATCAAAAATAAATTATATAAGTTTATTAGAATAATTTAATTATTTAAAAAAAAATTTAAATTCTGTAAAAGAAATAAAACTTTTACGACACACCAATATGATTTAATGAAATTTTGGTTAAAATGAACGATAAAGTTAACTTTAATCAGATCAACTTAACAATATATTCACCTCTATCCCTTCACCTTGATTTCAATCAACCTGACAAAACTCAATCAAAGTGAATATTATTATCAAATAGAAAAAAAAAATAGGAAAAAGAAATATATTTAAAAAAAGAAAAGTACAAAAGATTTCAAGGTCCTACATCATTTGTAAATTTAAAACTTTATAAATAATCAAACTCTCCTCCTAAATTCTTAAAATATTATTTTTTTAATTTTTTTTATAAAAACATGTTTTATAATAAAATATTTCAGTTTTTTTTTTATAAAAATACATTATCCTACTAAAATTTTATTTCTATTTTTTTTCTTTTATCTATTCATACAATACTCCTTTCTTATATCTTTATCTTCTTATTCTATATACATATGTTTATTTCACGTGTCTTTCAATAATATGTTAATAGTACCAGTGGAAAAATTGGAGCGTGACATTTGGCACACCCATTCACGAAGCCGCGGGGTGAAAAAGCTTCATATATTTGCTTGATTAGGACTTCCACTCCCATCATTATGTCACTCTGTAGCTCTATAATCTCACATGTATTTTGTCTTTTTTTATCAATCAATCTCATCCAATTAGAAATTATCTATAATTTCACATGAATTTTGTCTTTTTTTATCAATCAATCTCATCCAATTAGAAATTATCTATAATCTCACATGTATTTTGTCTTTTTTTATTAATCAATCTCATCCAATTAGAAATTATCTATAATCTCACATGTATTTTGTCTTTTTTTATCAATCAATCTCATCCAATTAGAAATTATCTATAATCTCACATGTATTTTGTCTTTTTTTATCAATCAATCTCATCCAATTAGAAATTATCCAAATAAATTTCATTTCATACTAATAAAAATAATTATTAAATTTGAAGAGAACACACAACAAAGATGAGATGTAGTCATTCAGAATAACAATTTCTTGTCTCAGTGTGTATAGTGCACCTATGTTACCCGTAATAATATCAAGAATATGTAATTATTACTACTTTTTTTTTAAATTACATATTTATTTGTTTCAATGTCTATCCATTTTTTTATAATTTTTATAATAAAATAGGTTTTTAAAAAATAAGTGCATGTTAGATTAGGTCTTTAAAATAGACCAGCCTTAAATACAGATTTTCCCTAAACCAGTGCATGCAGTGAAAGCTATCTAAGTTTTACAGTGAATTGCAAAATCAAATATCATATGTTGAAGATGGAGTTAACTAGTTTGTATAAAAACAAAACCGTAAGGGTTGTGGCTTAATTGTAGAGGATAAGGGATTGACTAAGAGGAGTGTGGTTTGCAAAACTGTGAGGGTCGTGGCTTAATTGCAAAGGGTAAGGGATTGATTAAGAGGAGTGTGGTTTGGTGTTGGCTTAAAATTCCTTCAAAGTTTGTCTCTAAGACTTAAGTTCCTCCGTTGTTAAAGGTTGCGAGGTTAGAGGTTAGTATATAATGATATTATTGTTGTAAAAAATGGTTGAAAACAAGACAATGTGTGTTGTATAAACTTTTTAAGATATAACAATTTTTTTTAGTAATACAGAGGATTTTAGAATTAGTAATCAAACTCTTTTACAAGAAAAATAAAATCAAAATAATAGAAAGAATATTTATAAAGGAAAAAAAAAACACACTAAGCTTCCATAGAAAGCGGAAACTTTCTTGACTATTATAAAGAAATAGTAATAAAGGAAGAGAAAATCGCTTGCAACCTGAACGCGATATATGAAGGGAGCTTATGATCTACGGAGGAAACTATTTAGTGTGCCGAGAATCCAACTGAAAAGCTTAAGTCTCTGAAGATCTGTAACAGAATAGCACAGAGACCTCGTCATCTTCGTAAGAAAGCCGCGAATCTAAGTTGTCGAAAAAGATGTAAAGCAGGCAGAAAAAAACTCTGTAGATCTGAGCTGGGAATAGTTATATGACTGTTCGCATTTTAAAACTTTTGCAATACCATATTCTTATAACAATCCCCCACATATTGTAAAAGGTAAAAGAAGAAAGAAAGATGATAAATCTTGGATCCCTAAAAGGATATAATGCATCAGAGTTGGTACACTATATGAACCAGTCCTAGATTGATGAACTTAACGCACAGTATAGTTGGGATAACAAGCTATATGAACCAAACCACTTAGTAAGTGTTAGAGGTTTATCAATTACAATACAACCCCACAACTCTTGTTGTTATTGTTGTGTTTCCCTTACTAGGCCATGCATGTGATCGATATTCATGAGTGTTCTAGAGATTTTGCCAAGATCTCATGCAAGCAGTCCCACTTAGACATTCATATAGGTGATTTCATCAAGCATATGTTACAAATCATACACCACTCGTAAGAGATACAAAATCATTAAAACTTTTTTATAAGCTAAAATTCTTATGCCACAAAGAATTTTAACAACAAAGTTTATCCTCTTAATAATATAGTATCTAGTACTTTCACAAACACTACAGGAATGGACAAATTTGATTTTCAATCAATTTTAGTATTAATAGAACTAATAAGTGACTTGTTTTTACCCATATGAATCTTATTCGTGGGTCCTCCAATCATAAATGTTGGGTTTCTATAATTTGTTTGTTTGCAAGTGGCTTGAGTCTCATTCCCCTCAATGTTTCTAAAATCATGTTCCTCCTTAGAGATTTTGTTAGTGAATCGACCAAATTCCATTATGAACTAACAAAATCAATGTAAACCATTTCATTCTTTAGCAGCTGCTTTATCAAATTATGTCTCAATTATATATGTTTGTTCTTTCCATTTTAAGTTTTATTTTTATCTATAGCTATTTTCAATTGACAATCACAGTGTATTGATACAAACGGGGTTGGTTCTATTCCTAATAGAATGTTTGCTAAGACGTTTTTCAACCACCCAGCTTCACTTTTGTAGACTCTCTCTCTCCATTCATCAAAAACTATCAGCCACAAATCATGCACATGCATTGTAACCCACCCTTAATTATAGCTTCTGTCATAACCACATTATTTGTCATCCTGCACTATATTTTTCCATTACAATTATTTAGAAATAGATCCTTTTATAATTCATATATATATATATATATATATATATATATATATATATATATATACACACACACACACACACATTTGTACGATATATGTTTTTGATATATATATGAAAATCATATTCCTCTAAATGGTATCCGATTTATAAGCTTAACTAGCCAATTTCGATCCTATCAATGACCATCACTACTTCTTCCACTTCCTCGTTTGTGAAACTTGTCACAACTACTCAACTATCCATTAAACTATCTTCCTCGAATTACCCCACCTGGTACAAGAAAATTATTATATTGTTGACTCCAAATAATGTACTCGGCTATGTTTCTAGCACCATTTCATGTCCTCTAGCAACAATTGACATTGGTGACACAGTTGTTGAAAATCCTGATTTTCTTGTCTGGAAGCGTCAAGATAATTATGTGCTTTTGACTCTCTTAGGTACTTATGGTCCTGAGGCGCAAATTGTGATGTCCTCTGTTACCTCCTCCGCTAATGCAATGTTGAACTAACCAAGGCTTATGCCAATCGATCTCGCACATAGATCATGTCTCTTAAAGAGCATGTTTCCTCCATCACCAAAGGTGACTCCAATATCTATGACCATTTGCGCTATATCCACTCTACAATTGATGAGCAGGTGTGACATTGGTCATTTTGATGATCTTGATCTTGTCATTGTGGCCCTAAATGGTCTTGGACCTACTTATTGTGAGTTTTGTGCATTAATCCGCACTCGTGACACTCTCTTAATGTTTGATGAACTTTTTAACAAACTTGTTGACTATGAAATTCTCCTTCAACGGGAGGAGCAGTAGGAATCGTCCTTCCCTGTAACTGCCAACCATGTTTCTTATTCATCTTTTTCTCATGGCTGCTACAAGCATTCAATGTATCTTCTAGTGGAGTATCTCCTGCTCACGACAACCCTTCTAGTTCTCATCCATGTAACTCTTTCTCTAGGTCTCACCTTATTTGTCAATATTGTGATCGTCACGGTCACACTGCTAAGACTTGTTACAAATTACATGGTTATCCCCCTAATCATTCATGTTAATAAGGATTCTGGCTTCGAAACATCTTAGTTTTGGATTTTAGTGCATCTCACCATGTCACTGGGGATCTTGCTAATCTCACTTTAGCCCTTGATTATACTAGTAATAGTAAACTTGTGGTTCAAAATCTTCTTTTTGTTTCCCAATTATGTCAAAAACAACTTTGCATCCATTGAATTTTTCCCATGGCACTTTCAAGTCAAGGATTTGAGCATAGAGCAATCCTACTATGCGGAAAGAATGAAAATAATGTGTACAAGATTTCATGCCATTTCCTCATCCTCAATCCCGTCATATCCAATGTCACACCTCCCTTTCCACCTGGCACAATTGCTTGGGGCATCCCGTCCCTCGCATCCTTCATCATGCACTTAAGGAAAATATCATTCTATTGTGTTCATCCCCTGCACAATGTTCAGATTATTTACCGAATAAAAGTTACAAATTGCCTTTTCTAGGTCCACTTTGCTAGTAGTCAAGCATTAGAAATGATTTATTCAGATGTATTGGGACCTACACCTTCATCTTCAATAAATGGTCATTTTTATTATGTCATTTTCATTTATCACTTTTCAAAATATGTGTGGCTTTATCTGATTAAACATAAATATGATGTTTCTCACATTTTTTCAATTTTCAAATCACTTGTTGAAAATCAATTAAATACAAAAAATAAAATATTTTACTAGACAATGGTGGTGAATATCTTAAATTAAGGTTTTTATTTCAAACTCATGGAATAACACACTTAATAACTCTACCTTATACCTCAAAACGCAATGGGTTTTCTGAAAGAAAACACATTTGGTTGAACTGCTCGTTGTCTTCTCCACCATGCTTCCGTACCTATCCCATTTTGGTCTTGTGCTCTTGAAACTGTAACCTATCTTATAAATTGCTTGCCCACACATGGTTTAAACACGAAGTCACCTCTCGAGTCCTTATTTCACTCCTCAACAAATTATTCTAAGTTGCGTACCTTTAGATGTCTAAGTTTTCCTTAGTTGGTCTCATACGTTCACAACAAAATTCTCCCAAAATCCCAACCATGCGTCTTCTTAGGCTACAACTCATCTCAAAGTGCTTATTTGTGTTATAGTTTTAAAACTAAAAAACTACATACCTCAAGACACATGCACTTTTTCCTTATTCTTCTACCTTTACAACCATGTCTTCTCTCTCTCCAATATCCCCCTACATGCATGCAACCACCTGGCCTCACCTCAAACCATATACAAATAACTCATCATCATATTGCCTTTGACCCCACACCCGTAACCATTCCAACATCTATATCTCAAAATTCGAAACCTACCTCCCCTGCCTCCTCTTTACCTACCACACCTCAAAACTTATCTTCTCCTATGTCCACGTCAACATCACCGCATACCTCATCCCCTATTCACTTATTACCAAATTCCACCGAGTCCTCTTCTCCATCCAATCATGATATCTTGTACACTTTGGGTTCATCTCCTTCTATGCACGTAGACTCATCCTCATACTCACCTGGACCAAAACAGTCGTCCCACCCAATGGTCACACGATCTAAAAATAGCATCTTTAAACCCAAACCTTCACCTAACCACCAAATTTTCTTTATCTGACCAAATTGAACCTTCTTGTCTTTACCACACTTTGTAGACTCTCTTCATTCATCAGCAGAAACAATTAGTCATAGATCATGCACATGCATCATAACCCACCCTTAATTATAGCTTTTGTTATAATCATATTATTTATCATCCTGCACTATATCTTTATATATCTTTTTGTTACAATTATTTAGAAACAAATCCTTTTATAATTCATATATATATATATATATATATATATATATATATATATATATATATATATATATATTTGTACGATATATGTTTTTAATATATGAAAATCATATTCCTCTATAACTTCCATCCATTTCAAGAGGAACAAACTCTGATTTTATTGTTGATCTTATAATAATTGTTTACTTGGTTGATCTCTATGTAACTATACCATCCTCGGGTGTAAATACATAACTAGTAGTGGATTTTGTCTCATCTAAATCAAATATACAATTAGCATACGCTTCTAGCACAACGAGAAATCCACTATATTCAATGACATAATCCATTGTATCTCTTAAATATCTTATGATTCTTGCAAGTACATCTCGTTGATCCTTCTGGTCTAGAAAAGCTTATTAAATGCAATAATTAAGCTCCTAATTATTTAGGCATAGTGAGATTGAGAAATAGATTCTTCTATATTTTTTGCTTTAATTTAGACATAGGATCATAACGGGTGTTTAATGATCTAAAATCATAAAAATCAAACTTCTTAAAAAGTTTCTCAGTATATTGCTCTTGAAATAGTAAAATACTATATACCTTCCTTATGACTTTAACTCTTAAAATGACACTTGTTTCATTCATATCTTTCATTTCAAATTTAGATTCAAGAAACAATTTTATTTTAGAAATTATATTAATAGGTGTACCAAAAAGTAAAATGTCATCCATATATAATGACATATTCATCATTTTCAAATTTAGTATATGTAGTTATCAACATCATTAATACAAAAATCATCATAAAGTAATATTAAGTTCTTTGATGTCATTATTGTTTTATAACTTGTTTAAGTGAATACAAAGATTTTAAAATTAGTATAATTTTTTCTCTTCGTGAGGAACTATACATCCTCAAAGTTGAATTATATAGATTTCTTTTTCTAATTCATTATTCAGAAAAAACTTATCTTAATATCTATTTAGTAAATAATTAGTGGTGACAACAGTCTGATAGAAGAAATTCTATTAAGTAGAACAAAAGTCAAAACAATCTATATTAAATATTTTATTATTTTATTATTTGCTTTAGTGGTGTCTTGTCTTGCTTGTACAGAAATAGAAGAAATGAGCAAAGTCAAAATAATCTATATTAAATATTTTATTATTTTATTACTTTCTTTAGTGGTGTCTTGTCTTCCTGTAAATAATATAGTTCTTTTTCAAATATTTGTGAGCGACAAGATTTTAATGAATTATTTATAAATTTTAATTTAATTGTGTTACAACAACAATTAAATTAAAAGTAAATATTGCGCTATGAACGTTTATATAAACAAATTAAAAGTATATTTAAATTAATTTTAGTTAATTTTTATATAATCAAATTACATGTGTATCCATAAAGGAAATTAATTTTTATAAAACCAAATCAGAAATACATTTAAAGTGGTTCAATTAATTTTCAGAAGTGCGTTTAAAATTATTTTAATTAGTTTTTATATAACTAAATTAGAATGACATCTGAAATGATTTTAATTAATTTTTATATAACTAAATTAGGAGTACATCTAAAATGGTTTTGATAAATTTTATATATACCCAAGTTAGTGTATTTAAAATGATTTTAATTAACTTTACAATTGTACTAATAATTAAATTGAAAGAACATCACAATAACCGTTGCTATTATTTTTTAGTAATAATTTTATTTTTATAAGCATTTTTAAATATGAATTACTGTAGGATATTAAACTAGACTATGAGAAAAAACATAATTTCATAAGAATTAAATGATAAACGTAAGTATATTATAACACAAATATTTTACTTTCAAAATAAAATGGTGTGTGTCGGTGAGGATTTGATCAACACATGACAATGATTTGAATGAAGCTAAAAGGGAAAGGAATGTGGCACTTGAACAAAACTAGCGTAGTGATAAAGTGAAAATAAAAACATGCATATTTTAATTTGATTTTTTAAATTTAAAAGTTTTATTTTAATTTCTTAAAATATCTCTTTAAACCAATTTGGAATGAAGTATGAGTTTTATCACTTCAACTAATATTATCATCGTTAATAAACAAAATGAAATAATGTTATGCAAAAATTTAAAAGATTAAAGTATCTTTTAAAATTTAAAGGATAAAACTGACTTAAAAAATAAGATGAGGAAAAAATATATTTTAGCATATTTAAAACAATTATCTATATATCTTTTATCTTTTACAGTTATATAAAAAGTTATATACTGAAACTTGTTTGCATCCCACAAAAGTGAAGCTAGAAATAATAAAAAATGGTTGAGAGAATCAATTTTGATACAGGGAGATAACAGTTAGAAAATCCATAAAATTTGTGTACGAGAAACTTTTCTCACAAACTTGAGTTTAAATGTGTGGAAAGTTGAAATAATACAACATTGATTTTATTTTTCTTAACGGCGATTATGTTGTATTTTCCTTTTACCAACAACAACTCACATTCAAAAGGTCTCTACAGTAAATTAATTATAAGTATCATATAAATCCAGTGTATCGGCCAGGGACTTGGATCCATCCCCTTTAGTATGTTTTTTCACTCCTTATCAGAAAAAAATGCTAAATGAGCACTTGAATCACAGACCTGCATAATTAGAAACAAGACCAAACGTTGATACATGTAATATACTATATTCATCCGAGAAGAGAACAAATAAACAAGTTTAGTTTTCATGCACCATCCGTGTAAGGATTTTTACCCTGTCCTTCGATCATAATCCATCCTAGTTATGATTTTTAAAAATGTTAAGTATAAAAACTTAACAAATTGACCATACATATTGAATTATTTGTCAATAATCAACGGCGCTATAAAAAAACATCTATATTATTAAAGGACTCCCACTTGTGAAGAATATTATTAAGTATTTAAATATAAATTTAAATCTTATATTGAATAAAAATAATAAATTTAAGTAATATATAAAAAACTCACAAACTTAATACTTTAAGTATTTGAACTAATTTTGGTGTCATTTTCTTATATAGTTTGACTCAATTCTCATTCTTACTTGTTTCTAAAGTCTTTATCTCTTCCATTTTTTTTAACAATACTAAAAAAACATCCTAACTAAATTCTATATAAATAACCCATAAAAGAGTAAGGACAAACCATTTCAAAACCCTTTTTATATCAATGTTTAATCAATTCTTAAATGTTTCACCCATGTAAATTCTGGATCAAAATAAGAGCCACAAGATAACAATGTCGGCTTTGCTAAAAATTCTACGTGATACAAATAGCCTCTCTATAATATCAATTAGTTTTATATGAACAAATTCATTTTAACATACTTTAATTACATATTCTATCATTACTTTTTTTTAAAAGATATAAGCATAATCAATAAAAAATATATGAATTTTGAAATAGTTTTCATAAAATCAATAAATTTATAGTATATGAATTTTTTATAATTAAATAATAATATAAAAACAACAAAACTTATAATAAAAGAATATTAAAATGGTTTATTTTTGTGAAATGAAAAAGTGTTCAAATTCCTTAAAATAACTCATTCATTCTATTTCAATGAAGTTTACTCAAATATTAAATTTTGACTGGACTGTCCTACTTCAAGAATTTTATTAAAAACATAAAAGCTTATATTGTTATCTAACTATAGATAGTTATTATGTATGATAAATTGATTTCATTTCTAATAAAAATTTAGTTAAAATATATAGATACTTGACTTCTTTTATAACCATGATCTTAAAAGCTATATTTTAATATTTAATTAAGTTACATTTTTATATCATAGTGTCCTCCTTTAGCAAATTTGGTACCTTCACCTTTTTAATTTTATATACATTTTAGTAATATAATTTTGGTCCTTCTTCTCATTTCACCTTTAATATTTTAAGAAATTGTTAAGATGTGACTGATTACAATGTCATGTCACTTGCTCAATGTTAAAATTAATTATATTCTTCTACCTGAAATACCGATATCTTTGAATAATAAATTTGTAGAAGCTAATTATTATTATAGAAAAATTGAAATATTTAATAAAAAATATTATCTAAAATAAATTATATATGTTTATTAGAATAATTTAATTATTTAAAAACATAAAATCTTAAATTCTGAAAAAAAAAAATTTCGCGACACATAAATATGATTTAATGAAATTTTGGTTTAAACGATAAACTTAACTTTAATCAGCTCAACTTAACAATATATTCACCTTGATTTCAATCAACTTAACAAAATCTCGATCAAAGTTAAGTGAATATTATTTTGATCAAAATCAAATAGAAAAAAAAAATATGAAAAGAAATATATCTAAAAAAGGAAAAGTATAAAAGATTTCGAAGTCGTACATCATTTTGTAAAAATTAAAACTTTATAAATAAACAAAATCTTCTTCTAAATTCTTAAAATATTAATTTTTTAAATTTTTTTTATAAAACATGTTTTGTAATAAAATATTTCAATTTTTTTATAAAAATACATTATCCTATTAAAATGTTATTTCTATTTTTATTTTATCTATTCATACAATATTTATTGATATATATATATATATATATATATATATATATATATATATATATATATATATATATATATATATATATATTTATCTTATTCTATATACATATGTTTATATTTATTTTTTATTTCACGTGTCTTTCGATAATATGTTAATAGTACTAGTGGGATAAGTTGGAGCGGGACCTTTAGAACATCCATTCATGAAACCGTCCTGAAAAAGCTTTCAGATGTTTGCGGACTTTGACTCCCATCATTATTTCACTCTGTCTTTAATCTCACATGTATTTTGTCTTTTTTCATCAATCAATCAATCTCATTCAATTTTTGAGATTATGTAAGAAAGAATAAGATTTACTTTTATCATAACAATAATATGGAAACACTCTAAACAAAATCAATCAATCTAAATAAACAAAATTAATATGTAACCAATTTAAACAAAATTAATATGTAACTAATCTAAACAAAATTAATATGCAATCGAAAATAGAAGAATAAATCAACACCAATAATTAACGTGAGAAAAATCTCTTTATAGATATCAAAAAAACCCACAAGACAGTAAATATTCCACTAATATCAAAACAAAGGTACAACGAGTCTCACAAAATTAATCACAGAGCATATCAATACAACTCTTCCTAATCCTCAAAATGGTCACCAATAATAGCCCAAAAATATCAACAAATTGAAATTAATAAGGAAGAGTTCAAAAATCTTGTCACCACGAATTTTCTAGAAATAAACTACAGCTCCGATCTCAAATCCGACCGAAAACAACGAATTGTGAGTGATAAAACTCCAGTAAAAATTTCAAAGCGATTTCCGAAACAACTAAGACGGTAACAGAAACTTCCTCTAGACAACAGCTCTTCACAAAATTCCTGACACTTTAAATATGAGTGAAGAATCTCTCCCTCTTTTCTTCAAAGCCGTTGCTCACACACTTCTCCACACACACCAAAACTCTCACGGTTGCACACAGGGTTGTACACACTTAGGATTAGCCTTTTACCCTAATTATAATCATGTATTATATTGAGTATTTTATGTATCATAGACACACCAAAACATAATGGATTTGGGCCTCAAAAAGAAAGAAATAACCTAACAAATTATTCAAATCAATTTCATTTCATACTAATAGAAAAAAATTATTAAAATGTGAAGAGAACAGAAAAAACAAAGATGAGATGTAGTTATTCAAAAGAACAATTTCTTGTCACAGTGTGTACAGTGCACATATGTTACCCGTCATAATATCAAGAATATGCAATTATTACTAGATTTTCTTAAAAATTACAGATTTATTTGTTTCAATGTCTATCTATTTATTTTATAATTTTTATAATAAAATAGGTTTTCAAAAAGAAGTACATGTTAGATTAGGTATTTAAAATAGACCAGCCTTAAATACATTCTTCCTTAAATGTACATTTTTCCTTAAATACAGATTTTCCCTAAACCAATGCATGCAGTGAAAGCTATCTAAGCTTTACAGTGAATTGCAAAATCAAATATCATATATTGAATATGGAGTTAACTAGTTTGTATAAAAGCAACACTGTAAGGTTTGTGGCTTAATTGCAAAGGATAAGGGATTCACTAAGAGGAGTGTGATTTGCAAAACTGTAAGAGTTGTGGCTTAACTGCAAAGGTAAGGGATTGATTAAGAGGAGTCTAGTTTGGTGTTCGCTTAAAATTCCTTCAAAGTTTGTGTCTCTCTATTGTTAAAGGTTGCGAGGTTACTGCATAATGATATTATTATTGTAAAAAATGATTGAAAACACGACGATGTGTTGTGGGAATTTTTGTAAGGCATAAGAGGAATTTCTTGAAACGAAGGATTTTAGAATTAACAAGTAAATTCTTTTACTAAGTAAAAGATAATGGAAAGAAAATCTCTCTATTTATAGAGGAAAGAAAATGCTTACCTCTTGTATTATAGGATCATTCATTCGAGAATATGACAATCAACAATTACCCGTAAAGTTCTTTGTAGTCTAACAACTGTTTGAGTTTGAGAGGCTGGTGTACTATACAGTATTTGAGAACATGGCGATCAACAATCACTCATAAAATTCTTTGTAATCTAACAACTGCTCGAGCCTGAGAGGCTAATGTACTATATGGTCATTCGAAAGGATGGCAGTAAACAATCGCTCAAGACGACAAGTTGTCAGTCACACCCATGAGCTGTTTATTACAAAAAACACACAGGCCGACAAGTATCCGACCACTTCAACCAGTCTCTTTATCTCTCTTACATTGGAAACAAGCTGACCTCTGACACAGAAACATATTCCAATGAGCGATGCACTCCCTATCTGACAAAAGTAGGATTGAGTGAACCTTACACCTTTCTTCTGACACAGAGTGCAGAAAAACAATCATGCTTCTGACTGAAAAAACTATACATCTTCCCCCTAACAGAAAGCACTAAAAACAATCATCACATATAATAGTATAAATAGTAAACATTAAGCAGAACAAAAGGTACGTTCCAATCAACTCCAATTCATATCATAAACCTCTGATAACCGAACACTGACTTGAGCATCGGAGTTCTTTCTGTAGGTACCTCCTCCATTGTTCCAGATGTCAAATACTAGAGATTAACGAAAGAGTCGACCAAGTGACACCTCAAAGTGTTGTTCTCAATCTCAAGGCTCTGTAAGAACAAATATTGTTTCCGGCCTCAAGACTTTGTAAGAACACCTCCCATGGAAAGTGGAAACTTCTTTTGGTTATTACGGAGCAATAGTAATAAAGGAGGAGGAAACCGCTCGTAACTTGAACGCGATCTATGGAGGAGTTCATGATCTACAGAAGAAACTGCTTAACGTGCAAAGAAGCAAGCTAAAAAGCTTACGTCCCTAAAGATCTATAGCATAACAACACAGAGACCTCGTCATCTTTGCAAAAGAGTAGTGAATCTAAGCTGTCGGAAAAGATGCAGAGCAGACAAGAAAAACTTTACGGATCTGAGCTAGGAACAATTATATGGTTGTTTGCGTTTTAAAACTTTTGTAAAACCCTATTTCTTACAAAAATCCCTCACATAATGTAAAAGGTAAGAGAAGAAAGAAAGAAGATAAATCCTGGATCCCAAAAAAGATAATGCATTAGACTTGGCAAACTATATGAAAACCAGTCCTAGATTGATGAACTTAACACATTATAGTTGGTATAACAAACTATATGAACCACACTACTTAATAAGTGTTAGAGGTTTATCAATTACAATATACCCCCACAACTCTTGTTATTGTTGTGTTGCCCTTACTAGGTCATGCACGTACTCGGTATTCATGAGTGCTCTAGAAATTTTACCATAGAGAATTTTAACAACAAAGTTTATCCTCTCAATAATGTAGTATCTAGTACTTTCACAAACACTACATGAATGGACAAATTTGATTTTAAATCAATTTTAGTGCTAATAGTACTAATAAGTGACTTGTTTTTACCCTCCATTTGAGTTTTTATCATTTATTTGCTTGTAACTGGTTTGAGTTTCATTCCCTCGATGTTTCTAAAATCATGTTCCTCCTTAGAGATTTTATTAGAAGATCGACCAAATTCTGTTGTGAATTAACAAAATCAATGCAAATTATTTCATTATTTAGCAACTACTTTATCAAATTATATCTCAATTGTATATATTTGTTCTTTCCATTTTAAGTTTTATTTTTAGCTATACCTATTTTCAATCGACAATCACAATGTATTGATACAAATTCCTAAGAGAATGTTTGCTAAGAAGTTTTTCAACCAGTTAACTTCACTTCTAGCCATTTCAAGAGAAACAAACTCTGATTCTATTGTCGATCTTGCAATAATTGTTTACTTGGTTGATCTTCATGTAATTGTACCACCCCAGGTGTAAATACATAACCAATACTGAATTTTGACTTGTCTGAATCATATATACAATTAGCATTATCATACCCTTCCAACACAATGAGAAATTCATTATATTCAATGACATAATTTATTGTACCTCTTAAATATCTCATGAGTCTTGTAAGTATATCCCAATAATTCTAACTAGGACATTGAATATATATGCTCGGTCTACTTAGTGCATAAACAATATCTGGTCTAGAAAAGCTCATTAAATGTAATAAGCTTTTACTTATTATATGGGCATACTAAGATTGAGAAATATATTATCTTATGTTTTTCTTTAATTTAGAGTTAACATAATAAGGGGTGCTCAATGATTTAAAATCATAAAAGCCAAACTTCTTAAGAAGTTTCTTAGTATATTGTTCTTGGGATAGTAAAATATTATCTACCTTCCTCATGACTTTAACTCTTAGAATCACTGGTTGCACTCATGTTTTTCATTTTAAATTTAGATTTAAGAAACAATTTTGTTTTAAAAACTATATTAATACATGTACCAAAGGTCAAAATGTCATCCACATATAAACATATAATGACATATTCACCATTTTCAGATTTAGTGTACACATTTGTCTACATCATTAATAAAAAAAACTATCACAAAGTAATATCAAGTTTTTCATGCAATTGTTTAAATCCATACAAAAATTTTAAAAGTTAGCATAACTTTTTCTCTTAGTCAAGAACTACACATCTTTTATGTAAGGGTATAATTGGTGATTTGACAGCAAAAGTAATAAGAAATCCCATATAGAAGATTATTTCCAGTGCCACGGGATATGATTGATTAGTTAATGATTCAAAATTTAATGTTGGCTCATTAGAACTATAGAAACTCATACCCAGAATTCCCAGTAATAA
>Ga0209700_107157_pt1 | contig 16186 bp, 7 predicted proteins | sample SiratroredBW_FD_187528 | JGI IMG/M metagenome (GOLD analysis project Ga0209700, IMG submission 187528) | Root nodule microbial communities of legume samples collected from California, USA - Siratro red BW (SPAdes) (version 2) | ecosystem: Host-associated > Plants > Roots > Nodule | place: USA...
GTCATCAAAATAAAAATTTATTAAAAATATTAAAGAATCTATATCTCTCATAAATTAACTGAGTAATAATGACATAATTTATAGATAAATTGATATAGATTGGATAATGATAACATAGTTAAGAGTTCTCGTTAAAATAAAAATTTATTAAAAGAATTGAAAAATATAGATCCGTAAATGAATTGAGTAGTGATGACATAGTTGAGAATCATAATTAGAATAAAAATTTGTTAAAAAATGGAAGAAACAAAGACGGTTCAAACATAAATTATTGTTAAAAGTTCCTCAATTCATATATGATTTGATCTTTAAAAATTATTAAAGATGACGATTTATATATGAATTTTTTTTTCTAAAAGTAATTTTTAAAAGAATTAGTTTATATTCTATAAATTTGAACTTATAAATAGTACAGTTCATCTCAAACAAATATATTAATATAATCAATTACATATCTAATTATTATTAATAGATAAATAATTTATAAATATAAATGTATACAAAACATAATTATTAAATTTAAATAAAATTTTAAAATAACAAAAAAATATAAAAAAAAATGTAATTATATAAAAATTTATACTAGTATACATGTTAATAGAATTTGACTCATTTTATTCTGACATGTTTCATTGCTTCCGAGTCTAGTGGTTGTGTCGGTAAAAAACTACAAGATTTAAAATTAAATTAACATGAGTCCATAACTAATAATACAATTTATTAATTTATTGATAGGTAATAACATATCATCTTATCTCAATCTTTATCAATATTAGCTCAAATAGTGGTTGTCGTCCACTATATCATGTAATAAACACATTCATAACCCCTAGCTTGTTTATTACATTACAACTCAAAATAAACTTTATTAGATAAATCACTAATAATAAAGTGAATGAATGTATTTACTTTGAATACCTTGAGGTGCTTTCAAAAGGGTTTCTGCGATTCTGCACTTGGTCTATCACTTAATATATTATATCCAAAGTAAGCACTAAAAAGATCAAGATTTGATGTTAGAATATATAACACTATTAAGGTTGATATAATAATAATTGTTAAATAAAATTAACTTATCGGTCTACTATTTGTTTAAAGTAGTTAGGAGGCCTTTTATGCAAGGAACAAACCATGTAGCAGTATGATCTTGGACCATAGAACGGTACATTTCAATGATGTTTCCACTGAAGATTAACATATTTAAATAATTTACTAGACATCATTCAATAAAGATGGACTTACTCATGGATATATGGAGCAAAGTAAATTTGCTTTGGTCCCTTCATTAAGGTATTGATTGGTGATGTACTTACCTAATGTATAAATGAGTTGAGGATCCAAAAACACATATGTATCATGCTTCCCATTATCTAAACATAAACCATACATGTACCTACATTGCAATAAATTATTAGTAACACGTATATAATAAGTAAGGAATATAAAGGTTTTCAACATTGAACTATCATCATTCATAATTGCACAACAAATATGTTGAGCTCCTGATTGCCCACTACAATCTCTAGTAAATCAGACATATGTATGTGATACATCACTATCCTGCGAAAAACATTGTCATTCTATGGCATCTCTGTGGGATTTGTATCCTGCCAAAAACATTGTTATCATATGACTGTTGGATCGAGCGCTTGTTACTAGGTCAAAATGTTATAAATGATAGTTAGTGCACAACTCTTTCTACTTAAGATTGTTTCAACCTAAGCATCATGGTTTGATTATGACTTGGACTACCTAGACTCAGCCACAAGATAATTGATAACACCTACAACAATCTCTCTTTTATCAATTGTCTCATTAGGAATTGAATTTTTTGATTGTGACTCGACCTATATCATAGGAAAATTGTGTAACCTACAACAATCTCCCCCTGAACAATTGTTTCACTGAAAATTGAATTCATGACCACAACTCTGAAACTAATTATTGGATAACACTAGGCCAAAAGTTAAAGTTCATAGTTAGGACATAACTTTTTCTATTTTAGGGGTACCAACTTAAACGTCATGGGGTCGATTATGACTTAACTCACGTAGTCTAATTCATGCCACCTGGAATAATATGATGTGGGACTTCCTTCCATGAGTTGCTTTTTCAAGTGTTTGGATGTTTACTTCTATGGGCTTGAACACCTCATGTAAGGTCTACTTAGAGGCCCAATTGAGGTTCAAAGTCAATTCATTTATGACTCTACAAATCCTATAATTACAATAAAAATATGTAATTTTACAATTCTAAGAAGAAAGAAGAAAATTCTAGTACTCTACTCTCCAAAGTAGTAGAATTTTTTACTTAAGGCTTCAATTATATCTTAGTGTTGATTGGAAAGTTGGCACCCTTTTCCCCAAGTAGCGATAGACAAAAATTATTACAACTTTTTAAGCTTCAAAAGAAGTTAGGATTTTCCTCTTCTAGGGAAGGTTTCTTGGAGAGAATAAGTAGAAGATGGTTCACATTTAAGATCTTGAGAGAACAAGAGACAAATATTTAACAAATCAATTCTCATTCAATCAAAAGTTGAGTATACAAGGGGGCGAGGAGTTTTAAAATGCATAAGCCTCTTGCTCTTCATATCTTAATGAATATAGGATTTAAAAAAGCAAACTAGAATGTTGCTACAAATAAAGAAAATGTAACCCTTACATGCCAAACAAGGCCCTTACAAAAATGAGATAAAAATATCTATTCCACATGACATGGGACTTGAATTGCATACTATACTTTACTTTAGTGTTTGGCCAAATTCTTTAGGGTTCTTAAGTGATTTTTACAACCCACTTCAAAGCCTTATTAAGGTTGAAATAAAGTTTGTTAAGACTTTATTCAGTAAATGTACCGAGTCACAAGTAATATAGTGAATTAAGTAAAGATGTCGATTTCTCAAGAAACAGTTCTGTTTTAGAATTTCAGCGTCACTATTCAATAAGCAAATTCAGTTTTAAGATGGTTTGATAATAATTTGAGTCAAGAAACGTAAAAGAACAATTAAAAATAATTAACAATTATAAAAAGGAGTTTGCAAGATCTAGAAGGACTCTGGGATTGAACTTCATTTATCTCCCTCGTTCATATTTTGGATTTGATAAAAATATACAATATCCGTAACTACTCACAATTGATGCACATATAAAAATCATTCACACCGATTCCTCTGATATGAAATTCATAAGGAAATTTCCTAAATACTGATCCCTCAGCTATTTAGTAAATTACCCAGCATTAAGAACAGATGTTATACGCAATCAATACATCGAAACCTATCCCTAGTATTCCAATATATTGAGTATTTTCATCTAGGTCAGAAACTTAAAAGTACTTCCCAGTTAAATTCAAGAATCAAAATCAAGACTCTATTGATTAGATAAAATCTAGCATTAGGCACAAGATGAAAATACCAATTGAGTACAAATTGAATATTATATATAAAAATCACCAAAATACGAATGAGTTCAAAAGATTACATTCAATCCCAAAGATGAAGAATTAGCTACCCATAGGAGTCATTACAACCCAATGAAAGGAAGATTGCAAGAGAAGAAGAAAATCTTGATTCTAGTCGTCCGCCTCCGTCCTCTAGGTCTTGATTCCTTCCAAAACCCTAAAAATCTCTTTTTAAACTTAGTTTTGGGCCTAGGTTAAGTGGCTTTTCTTTTGGGCCTTTCTCTATTTTAAACTTTTCATTTATTTTTTTCATGAATCTTCCAATCTATCATTTTCTTCATTCTTTTATACCTGAAATTTCACAATAATTGAGATTAAATGATTTCCTTTAACTCAGGACTCAAAACATAAATTTAAATCCAAAAACTCTAAAATTGGGAATAATTACTATTTTAAATAACACTTAAACCCACAGGTACTCAATATTTCTCATGTATAAAAACACTCAAAATTGGTACTTATCAAAGCTCACATACATTTCTACGAAATTCTATAACAAATTATAAATGAAAATAAACTTGTATAATATGTACAAGAATAAAAGGATGATACTCTTCAATTGTGTACTCATTTATTTACTCGTCATAACTTAAAGAGGTTTGTGTATTATTTATAAATATTATTGTATAGTGAAACCTCTTAAACGGTTCGTTCAAAAGAGATTTAGCGTAATCCAAGAATTAGCAATGAATCGGTATAAAATTATGTTATACACATTTATTTATTCTCTATTTAATATATTTTTTACAATAATTTAAATTTAAGTCCTATTCAACCGTCCTTTTATGATCATAAATTTTTATAGGTTTAATTCAAGTTATTAATTTTAAAAAAATATCCTAATAATTAATATTTATCATTATATTTTACATCAAGTAATCTATAAAAAAGAAATGAGTCAAACCATTCATCTCAAAATTATAAAAAAGAAATGAGTCAAATCTCAAAATTGATATTAATTATGTAAATATACATTATATTAAAATAAAATTAATAAGTAATAACAAAACTAAAATGATAAAAATATTAATAATTAATTAATAATTGAAAAATGAAAGCACAACTCAACAATGAAAGAAAAAAAAAAGGTATAAATTGAACCTATATTTTAAATTTCAAATCATACTTTTCATTTTCAAACATAAATTTATAAATTTTCTAATAGTCTTCGCTTTAATTTTTGGAAAAATATATTAAGATTTTAATATATAAAATTGAGGTTTTGGATAAGTTATTTGCAAAATTGTATAAGTATATATTAAATAAATAAATAAATCAGCATCCATTAAAACTTAAACAACAAAAAAACATTAAAAATTAACCAATAGTTGAAAATTGAAAACTTGACATTGAAAAATTGATAACTAGGATCAACACTCTAAAGTAAAAGGAAAAATTGAAATTGAAAATATTTCAAATTTTAAATAATAGTTTCTAGTTATATTTATGTTAGTTCTAATATTTATGAAAAGACTAAATGATTTAACTTTTAAGAGAAAAATATACTAAAAGTTTTGAATTAGTTTGATATGAATTCTCTTAATTCAAATTAAATTAGTTTTATAAAAGAAATAAGTTAATTTAATTTTGAACATCAATTTAAGAAACGAAAACATAAAAATTAATAATTAATATTTATCATTATTAACTAATAAAGAAACAAAATTTTATATTGATTTATCTTTCTAAAAACAATATGGTAGTAAATTAATTTTTTTTCTTATTTTTATAAGTTAACAATTCATAATAATTCGTTTTACACGCAATAGAATAAGTAGAATTTGAAACACTTACAGATTGAAAATACATGAAGTTATTAACAGAATTTTTTTCTTCCGAGTTGTTTAACAACTTTCTAAATTTCACTATTTCACTATTTTAGGTGAGAAAACGAGAAATACTAATTCAAAACAAGTTCTAACAACTTTAATTAAAATTTTATTTTCTTTCATCAACAGTTATAAGCTAATATATCTTACGAATTACTTTATATATTATACTAATCACATTTCCAATAGTCACTTCCAATGTGTTTATAAGAAATCTTTTAATTTCAAAGTTGTTAAAACATTTAATTTATTATAATTTCAACTTGTTACCGTTTTATATTATTATTATTAAAAAATGTAATTGCTTTAAATTTCACATTTACATCTTGACTATGATATTTTATGAATATCCATACCGTGCATTATACAAGTTCACAAATATATATATATATATATACATATATGTGTATATACATATATCCACACACAATCACATATATATATATATATATATATGTACCCACACATACGAATATAGCCTTTAGATAAAACCGCCTGCATCACAGTAACACAAACACTGCACAAATTTATTAGTACTAGTTTCTACCAAGCAAGTCCTGCACCAAGCATAACTAGATTTATAGGGTGCGCCTTAAGTTGTCCTTTTAAGCATAGCACACAGGAATAAACACAATAACATCTACGACTGGAACTACATCGAACCCATACATGTGGGTGATATTTATTACTCTACTTAACTACATAAACCAGGAATAGCTCCTTTATGCAGTAGATTTGGCAATAGCTCCAGCTGAAGTCAGCAGAGGCACCAGCTTCCCCTGATTGTGCAGGTCAGTTGTGTCTGCGTAGAAGCACAAACAATTTAACTAACTGTATGAAATGAAACCTAAAGATTAAGAAACTTGCGGAGATCTATAAAAGTATCTAAATCTTACTGTCACAGCCACCAATGTGTTTTCCACCAATGAACACGTTTGGCACAGTTCGCTGACCAGTCCATTCGAGCAATGCTTTCTGGATATCCGCTCCATCAGCTGCACAATGTCAAACCACTTGGATTAACACAAAATCACAGACCCGAATCCTCTTCACTCACTGCACCGTGCAGCAAGTAACGAGAACGACACAAGATTCACCTAGAACCCGTTTCTTTCTTATAGGTAGCAGTGTAGCTGTGGGAGAGACCAGGATGCAAAATCACATATAAAAGGAAATCCAAATACTGAATGTGAAAAGCTATTAAAAATAACTCGGAACCGTAAAACAATCCCTAATAAGCTGTTAACTAATTTTTAAAACCAACTTCAGCAAAAACAATTCTTGCATTCTATGATTCTACATAAACAACTAGAAATATATAAAAAATTATGTTTGAGCGGAGGATAGAAGAGAAATGAGCTTCTATATCCATATACAATTCATCAAACCCGCTGTAAGTGTCAGTATCTTAAAGCTGAATTACAAAAAACAGTTCTGTTAAACATAAAGCATAGGCACAAGTGTATATCTATCTATACTCAAAGCACAAACCAAAACCTTGTTATTGAGAGGACCAAACAATGCTAAAATTAACCCTTACCAATAACAAAATACCTACATAAACAGTTTAATATTATTATTCATTTCAAACAGTGGCGCTTTAAAAGTACAGTTTCAACCCCAATTCATTAACAACCCAGGAGCAGCGTAAGCATAACCCGGGACAAGAGAAAAGTCAGTATCAAATTCTCTATTCCACTCTTCTGCATATATACAAAATTTGAAACCAATAAAAACGTATATTAAAAGGAAAATGATACAGAGAGAATTTAATCCTATCCCTTGTGGACAAGAAAATATGAGATCTTGTAAAACGAACATAAAGGCCTGTTTGGATACAAGCTAGAAGAGCTTTGGAGAGTTTTTCTACTGAAAATAGAGCTTTAGAAGCAAGCCTTCGTGTTCATTCAGAGCTTTTTCCTGTAGAAAATTATCAAAAACTCTTCTCACAGTACAAAAAGCATTATTCTGTAGCTGTGAGAGGGATTGACAGACGTCAACCGTTTTTCCGCATTTCTCGACAACTATTTTTACAACAAAAAATCAAATACGTGAAATCGAAGTTGGATCTAGCAAAATTTCTCCCAAGTAATGATGATTAAGAAAACATAACAAATAAGAGAAAAGAAAAAATACAGATACCGACAAACTTCACGTTCAAAAATCGAAAAAAAAAAATCATGCGGGCTTAAATAATCGAAAACCGGCTGAATCTGTGTCCTTATTGTACAAAGATTCATTAAAAAAACAATAACCTAAGTAGCGCACGCCGTCCGAATATTATTTTTTTTTTTATCTCAGGAACACAAATAAAAGGGTTTAGCGAAAAGGTAAGAAAGGAAAAGGCACACACATTCAACGTCCAGCTCGAGAAGCTTGTAAGTGACGCCAAGGCTAGAGAAGAGGTGCTTCACTTGGTCGCAGAAAGGGCAATAGGTTTTGCTGCAAACGGAATCAGAAACCACGGTTAAGAAAACGATTGATTCAGCGTCGTTCAGATTCACAGAACAGAAATGAAAGGCAAAAGAAGAGAGACCTGAAAACGGCAACGGGATTGGACGACACGATCTCCTTAGCTTTGTCCAGAACCATCTCGATGTCTCGGTTTTTCTCGGGGTCTTTGATTTCCTTACAGACACAATAATTTTGGGGCTCTGTGTGGATATATATAGCGTGCAAAGAAAGAGAAACACAGAAGAAAGCGATGTTACGTCACTGTGAACTGACTCACTCTCCATGAAGGTTCAAGCCCGTACCATTCAATGGGCTGTGAGGATGTTGCTATTCACACCCTGGTATGCTAAGTTGACTCCCACCTTTTGAAAGAAGTTCGTAAATTATTTTAGCGTTTTTTTAATCATAGATTGAATTGCTGGTTTATGAACTATATATTATTCAGACTTATTATGTGAGGAAAGAAAAATATCTTTTTTATTAGATGGGATAATGTATCAAACTCATTTATAAAATGTAAAATAATAAGAGAAAAAAAATTGTTCTTTCATTATGAAAATAGTTAAAGATAGGATTCAAGACAATTATGAATTTGTGCAGTTAGGAATTTAATATAAGAACATTTTAAAAAAATATGAGTGTGTAGTACTCATATAAAATCTTAGTTATTAAGTCTCACAGACCATTTAGCATCATCATTTTCATTTCTGGTTGTGACAAAACATAGAGTCTATTCACATGGACTTAATAGAAGTCTTGGTGTTGTTAGACCAGGTGATTCAAAAATACATCATAGTAAAAAATATGTTTTATAATAACTTTATGCTCTATTACATAAATATTATATTAGGTCTTTCTCTGTCATAATTTTTTTTAGTCTTTGTTATAATAATGGTATCAAAATCACTTTTGAAACCAACAAATGATATTTGTTATTATTGTTAATAGTTTAGTCGGATAAAGTAACTTGTTACTAGAATCAATGAGTGTGTTATGTGTTGAACTGTAATATTTTATTTGGCACGTCTTATTTTGATAAAAAAAGAAAAACTATATGCCCAATTGTTGTCATTACACCCAAGACTATGAAACTTTTGTACATAGAAACATTAAGATTGTACATTTTTTTTTCCTTTATCAGCTCTGTAGTCATAAAGATTGTAGAAAATATTCTTTAATTATTTGGATTTTGGGCTTAAAGTTTAAATTATATGTTATGAAATCATTTATTTTGTAGTTCATTGACCACTGTGAACTCTTTATCGACATAGGTTGTAAATCATTCATTAACTACTTTTAATCTCAACTAGGGTTTAGAGTTTACGTTAGGATGCTAATCTTTAATCGTCTTTCACCTCCAAACATTATTAGAGTCCTGTATATTAAGACTCTAAAAGTCTATTTAGGTCCTTATTATCCTAAAACAAAACCATTTGTTAAACTACATAAAACTACTTAAACAATAATTTATATTAATTATTTGTTTATTTATTATTATTTTTTACGAACGGTGAACTTGTTATAAGTAGACGATCTAATCTTTACTCATGACACTCTAATCTTAATTGTCTAACATAGTTAGATAAGACAACCTATATATTTTGATTATAATAAATAACGATTTTGACAATAATAAATATTAATTTTTCATAGATTAATGATTTCATTTGAGTGTTTTAACATGATACTCTAATAGTCATCAAACTATCAAGTTTGTAACATATAAGATGCAGTTTTGTATACAATATATGAATTCACTTTTTGAATTTGTTAAACCGTCAAGCATTCAATACTTGACTCGTTAATACCGATGAATATTTTGACATAGTAAACCAAACTTTTCTGATAATGTATGCTAAATTTGGTATTATTAATATAAGAAAATGTTACCAAGAATAAAAGATGTTTTAATACATAACAATTTGAACACAACAAAAAAAAAATGTGTCATATGAAAGGCTATCAACTTTTAAAATCAAGCTTTAACTCTTAACGAAAAAACATCTACATTTAACTATCAACAATCTTATTCACAAGGCTTATAAATGGTAGCATTTTATCATACAAAATAACTATAACAATCTAATGTAAAATGTACAACATAACTTGCATGTTTTTTTTTCTTTCTTAAATGGTAGATCGTTAGATCGTCTTATAGATAAAGAATGGACCTTCTTTTGCAAATCCTTTACTTTTATGAAGTTGTCTCACTCAAAGAGTCTTTAAATTTCATATAATCTCTTAAATAGTTTTATATGTACTTGATATCAACTTTGTTTCTTATTATAGCTAGGAGTGAGAATAATAAAATACTCATGAAAACTAAAATGACTTGGTGAGAAAGAACACTTGTGTGATTTATCTAAGGGAAGATAAAAGAAATAATCAAAATGACTTTGTGTATTTATGTAAGCCGTAAGTGGAAATGAAAATTACTTATGTAATCTTCTACATATAGTGAAACCCTTTAGTTTTATTAAAATAAGAATGGATGTAGATAAGTTTGATGATTATAAGGCAAAAATTGAGGTGGAGATTAACAAGGTTTCTAATTTTCTATAGAAGATTGAATTATATGATCATGTTGAAGAAGAATTAGATGATAAATGAGTTTATGATAATTACAATGTTATTACTGGTAAAACAAGGAGAACAATTAGAGTTATAGAAAATTGATTTTATGTAAAGCATATTTCATTTTTCTTAGTAGCTTCTAGTGGGATGTTAGATAAAGCCCTTGAGTGTATCATCTATTCTAGCAAGTAAGGAGAAAACTTAATGGTTAGATATGTCATGAACAAGGAGATGAATTCACTTTGTTTAAAAAAGACCTAGATTATGGTTTGTAGAGCTAGGGTTTATAGATTGGTCAATTATAAATGAATTTTCAAATGTAAGGATGAAATTCCAAAAACTTGTTAGATGATTTAAAGGTGCGATTGGTAACTATATGTTTTACCCAAAGGGAAAGAATTGACTATAATGATGTATTCTCCCTAATGATAAAGCACAAATCCATTCAAATATTGTTAGTCATGGTTGTTGAGCTTAACCTTGAGTTCAAATATTTGGATGTTGAGACCAATTTCCTTATGGATACCTAGAGGAGACCATTTATATAAAATAACCAAAAAGCACTTTGTTTGTTAGCTAAAAAAATCCTTGTAATGTTTGAAGCAATCCCTAAGACAATAAAATGAGAGATTGATGAGTTCATTGCAAGTATTAGCTTTGAGTGAAGTAAATTAGATACATGTGTTTATTTCAAGTTCTTAGTAGAAGATAACTTGTATGTTAATGATATTCTAATAGTCAATATTAATTGAAATGAATGGAGCATGCACTAGTTTTGGAAACATTTGAGATTATTAAGGATGATTTTGAGAAGAATTTGTGGTTGAATTTTCTAAAGTGAGGTTAGTGATAACTGTTAATAATTGGTTAATTATGCATAGATTTGTTACGATTTTTAGCATTTGTTCTGTTTTAATTATAGGATTTTTAGGGATTTTGTTTAGTTAGGGATTTTATTGTTTATTTTCCTGTTTAATGCGTTTTTGTTTTTGGAAGAGAATGATGTTGAGATTTAGGTAAGATTTGAAGAAAGAGAAAATGAGGAATGCTGGAATTAAGGAAATGAGCAGAAAATCAGATTTTAAGTGACTTCTTGCTTACGCTAAAGGAGGAGCTTGAGCTAAAACTCACTTAAATCCAAAAGGAAGTTCTGAACGAAGGCATCAACGCCACTGAAGTGTGAAGTGCGAAATAACAACCACTTTGTACCAAACAGCAGAGATCTTTTATAAAAGGAAGGCTAGAATGAACAGAGGGATCATCATCTTTTGGAAGATCTTTGGAAGCACTTTGGCAATCAAGAATTTTCCTTTTTCCTTTTCCATTGCATTTTCATGGCTACCATGCGTAGCTAATTTCTTTTCTTCTTAGGATTGAATGTAAAGTCTCACTTTCATATGCACTCTTAATACTATTTTTATGTCATTCAATTTAATTACTCTCGTTAATGTTTTGTTTAGCTTTTGTATATCTCAAATTTCTTATTTTGACTGGAAAGTATTATTTGAAATTGGAAATAAACATTAACTCATTACAGGTATACATTCAGGAATGAAGTGTAACGTAATGACTGTTCATTGTAAACGCTCTTAATGCTGATTAATTTAATCTGGTAACTAGGAATAGAGCTAGATATTTTAATCTATGAATTTCAATATTAGAGGAATCAAGTTGAAAAGGTTTTATTTGTACAGAAGGGTAATTTAATAAAATGACATAATTATTTAATTATGAGTGTATGGGAAAGAGAGTCAGTTACAATTCAATCCCAAAGCTTTTATTATTATTAGTTTCATCTCTCTTAACTACTTTCTATTACTTTTCTTTAAATCGTTAAACAAACTCATTATTGTTAATTGATTTTATTCACCATCTATTGATATATATTTGGTTTTCAATTAAACCCATGTTCCCTGTGGGAACGATACTCATCTTATTTATTATACTACTTGAGGACTCAGTACACTTGCTGATAATCCGTTAACAGTTAGATCAACACTTAAGAGGAAGTCTAAAAAAGTGTCTTGTATAAGACTCATCTAGAGAGAATCTTGACAAGTTTAGAAGTGCTGAAGAATTTTGGCAGCAATTCAATATATTCATCAAAGTTATTTTATATGAGAAGGGCGCCTCTATATATAGATTAAACCTTAAGTTAACCCTAACTTGTCTTGCAAGTTTCAAAATCCTCTCAAATGAGGTTAACAAGTGTCAAGACAAGAATGGAGAGGATCCTCTCTATTAAAAGAGTGTCATGTAGCAAGGAAGCATGGAAAGCATGACAAGGCGCCACCTAGCCCTAAATGAGTGCCACCTAGCCCTAAGTGAGTGCCACGTAGCTTGCTTTGCATGCTAGGATTTTTGTTGACCTAGGCGCAAGCTTCTCTCTCCTAGGGTTAGGGCTTATCTTCTACAAACCTTCACCCAAATACAAGACCCAAAAATTAAAACTTTATACTACCTTGGCCCAAAATCCTATTTTACTTGGCCCAAAATCCTATTTTACTTGGTCTAAAATAAATTGTACACTACTCTATACAATTTTTAAAAAATAGAGGTCATATTTTCTTGATGCTCCAGACTCATGATCTCTTCAGTTTTAAACTTAGGCCTAAAATGTCTTATTAGAGGCTCAAACAAGCCTAATCAAACTCATACTCCTTGTAAGTTCTTAATCAATTCTTTAGTTTTGTGCATCTTTATTCTCATCTACAGTCTTAAAGATGACTACCATCACCTTACCTTATTATGTTGAAGTAGGGTCATGATGCTTGACCATGTCCTAAAAGCAAGGAATATACATCATTGGTAAATTCTTCCTAAACCTCCATGCTTTTCTTCCTATACCTCCGTACTTTCAAAGTATCAAAATATTTTTTCTAAAATTTGTATTCTGGACTATATAATTTTAAATATAGAATTTTTTTTATATTTTAAATTACACAATCTATAATACAATTTTTTTTATTTAAGATTAAGTAATTTAAAATATAATTTTTTGTATTCTAGATTTTAGAGTATAAAAAAGTTATATTTTAGATTGTAAATTCCAAAATAAGAGAAAGTGAAGAGAAATACATCTAAAAAGATAAAGAAGATGAAGAACATAAGATGATATTTTTACTTTTATTATAGAGGGACAAAAAGAAAATATAAAGATGCAAGAAGAATTTGCCGACATGATTTCCATTAGACCAGGAATTGAAACTGTGAATATTTTGTGGCAATTTCTTCCTGCACCCCCACAATTACTTCCTGCACCCCACAATTATTTGTAATGGCAAAAGTACCCTTGGCAGAATATACTAAAGGAGAAAGTGGTTCAGTGACTAGGTGGTGATGATAGATTTTCCGATGAGTGACGGTGGTAGAGGGTGCTGCAACAAACTTCTTCTACATCGTTCCTAGATAGGTTGTTTTCATTTTGCTTGGTTTAGGCGTGGTGTAGAGGTGTAGAGTGTCATTCGAATCTGGAATGGATTGTGGGGTGTGTGAAATGCCTTACAGAAAACGTTTTTCGTTAAAGATTTTTGTATTATGGAAAACGTTTTTCGGAAGAGGGGGTGTAAGGACCGGGTTTTGTATTATGAAAAACATTTTTCGTAAATGGTTTTTGTACTATGAAATTTTTTTTCCAGAAGACGGGGTGTGAGACCTGGTTTTGTAATATAAAAAACGTTTTCTGTAAGAGGTTTTTTATTATGGAAAACATTTTCCGTAATACAAAACCCTCTTATGAAAACGTTTTCCATAATACAAAATCTTCTTATGGAAAACGTTTTCCATAATACAAAAACCTCTTACAGAAAATGTTTTCCATAAAACAAAAATCTCTTACGAAAAATATTTTCCATAATACAAAACCTCTTACGAAAAACATTTTCCGTAAGACATTTCACACCCTCACAATCCAATTTCTTCAGAAAAACGTTTTCCATAATATCCTAACGCCTTTTATCTTCATTAACAAGGCTATAAGTGTCCATTAACATATTCTGATGGGGTGCAGGAAATAAATGTGGAGCTGCAGTAAGCAATTGCCATATTTTGTCTAGGCCCGGAAATGCGACGGCCCCGTGTGAATATTTATTGGAGTGCTATATTTACAAAAATAAATGCATATGGAATGAATTTTCTATTTATAATAACTTTTTTACAATATTTTTATAAATAAGTTGAAACTATTATTTTATTTATGTTTTCAAATTAAAATATAAAATACGATGAAAAAAAATACTATCATACTAATTACTAGTTTTTATTGGAGTGTTACATTTACATATATAAACGCATGTTGAATGAATGAACTTTCTATTTACAATAATATATGAAGTATTAATAAGTAATGAATCTAAGGTAATAAATTTAAAGTAATGTTTAGTTTCTGACACGAAACATAAATAAAATTTAAAATGTAAAAAATATTAAAGTTAATCCATTAGTAAACAATAAAAATATATGTAATCTTTAATAAAAATGACATTTTATTGATAATTAACTGTAACAATAAAGTTAAAACATTTTATCTGAAAGATTAAATATAAAAATTAAACTATAAACATAAAATAAATATTTAAATAGATTAAAATTGTAAAAAAAAAATCACTAAGTTTTATATTGGTTGATCCAAATATATTAAAATGCAAGTTTAAAAATTTAAATTTGGATCTTTTAAAATTTTGAAGATTTCTCGTCTTTTGTGCAAATAAGAAAAAAAGTATGTTTTCCGATTAGTTTTATTGTCATGTATATCATAAATATAATTTTTTTTCTTAGACATATATAGATAATAGACTATAGTATAAGAATAATAAAATAAAAAACTTAATATATATTTTTAGCATTTACTAAATTTATATTACTTCGTTTAATGTAATAAAATTAAGCTCATTGTTTGAAGCATAGAAGCCAATTTCGTAGTCCCCCTCGTGTGAAAAGGCTTCCAACCCTTTTTTGTCGGAGCACTTTCTGGTTTCTGTTGCTTTGTTTGTTGGTGTCTTAGCTTTTTGAGATGGTCAAACACTGCAGAGCGTTAGTTGTACAACCAAAATGATTATTTTGACTTAGGATTATGAATTATGCTTAAAGTTGTCATCCATAAATTCTAAAAGTATAGAGAAAGTAACAGGGTGTAGTGTGTAATGTTCATACATGAAGTGAGAAACATGTACCGAAAATAAGGGAAAGGGTGCATTGTCTAATTTTTATCTCTTTCCCCTTAAAATGAAACTGATTCCTACACTAAAACTCTTGAAATTATATAATATATTGACTTTAAAATCATGATAATACAATAAAAAATATAAAAAAAATATTCTATTAGATAACATTTAATATTGTTAAGTTTAAATAATTTGTATACCGCTTATATTAAAAAGTGTTTAACAATTTTTTCTTATTTCGTTTTCTTAGTTCTATATTAAGAATGGATTTTGTGTATATAACTTTTTAATATAATACAATTCCTTTATTGCATTCGTTTACTTGAATTTTTTTTCTTGTTACTTGAATTTTGTTATTGTTATTGTTGATTAAACCCAATAAAATGATTGAAAATAATAATGAGGTTGAACTTCCATAAAAAAAATCTTTACACTTTTTCTTAAAACATTCATAAAAGGGTTATGAAGTGAAATTTGTTAATTTTTAGAAATTGATTCAAAAGAAATGAATTGAATTATCTCACATATCTTTTCAAAACTTAGAATGATATTCTTATTAAATTTGTTAATTTTAAAAGTTGGTTACTTTTAATTATATGTATAATAACAAAATTAAAAATGTTAAGAGAAAATAAGATAAAGAAATATATATATATATATATATATATATATATATATATATATATATATATATATATTATATTTTTA
>Ga0209700_107158_pt1 | contig 16186 bp, 12 predicted proteins | sample SiratroredBW_FD_187528 | JGI IMG/M metagenome (GOLD analysis project Ga0209700, IMG submission 187528) | Root nodule microbial communities of legume samples collected from California, USA - Siratro red BW (SPAdes) (version 2) | ecosystem: Host-associated > Plants > Roots > Nodule | place: USA...
TATAAAGTTCCAAATAAAAAAAAAAATTAAAGTCATTAGTTTCACTGACAACACTTTGCATAACAAAACAGAATATCCAATTCAAAAAATTATCAGTAGAATTTATCTAAATAAATCTCCAACTCTTTTTATAACCATTCTTCTTCTTTTATACATTTTCATAACATAATCATCTTCAGAAACTTGTTTGAATGACAGTTTAGAAATTCTTTCCTATCATCTTCATTACCATGAAGTAATTATAGTGACATTTTCTAGTTTGAATTTTGTCCTCGGTAACGTTTTTCATCAGCACCTTCAAAGAAGTAAGCAATTACCTCAATTCAAATATTTTCGGAAGAATATTCCACTACTTCCATTGCAATAGTTTTAGAGGAGTCCTCCACTACCTCCACTTTTACTTGAGAAAAATCTCACACTAAATTCATTTGGAATATTTTTAATAAAGTTTTATTTTGAAAAATACGAGTTGAACACTAGAAAATGTACTATGCAACTTTTCAAAGAAATTATCATAATGAAAAATTGAAGAATAATTAAAAGATTGAATAAGTTGTGTTTCCAACCTTTAGTTTTCATTATAAAAAAATGGTGTTTGACCTACAAAATTTCGTTTTATATAATTATTTTACATAGGTTGTGCTTACCAACTTCACTATAAAAGAAATGATGCTTATCCAACGTGATTTTGTTAAAAATACAAAAGTAAATAGAGAACACAATTTCAATAAAATAATTAAAAATTTATATGAAACAAAATCGCATATGTCAAATATATTTTTGTATGGTAAAAAGTAAAAAAATAATATTATATTTATGAAATGTGATTTCTTTAATACAAACACAACTTATTAAATTTTATAATTATTTAAAAATTTTCCATTTAAATACTTTTTTTTTTTAAAATGACATCAAAATTATAAATTGAATTTAAGGGTTCCTTGTGTAGAAAGAGACACATTAAGTGCATTAACATCTTACATGTATAAGGAGTATTTTGACTTAAATGAGTTGAATTGGAATTTTGATGGCCTGTGATGAGAAGAATGCGTAAAGTAAGAAGAAGGTGATGAGATGATGATGAAAGAAGAAAGAAGAAAGAAGAAAGATGAATTAATGCAGAAAGATTGTGATATTGGAAAAAGTTCATCTGGGAGTGTACCGAAGAGTTTGAAAAAGTGTTGTTGACGTTGCTCATCATCATCATTATCATCAATTCTTTCTTCTTCCATAACTGACTCATCTTGCTTTTCCTTGTTCCTGCCATTTCAGGCATGCATGCATGCCACCTTTCTTAATGAGACCATCATTCAATTCCACCTATAAACATCTTAAATACTTTTTTTTTTCTTACTAGTTTATGTAAAACATCAACAATTTTACTATATCTAATAGACTTATCAATGGGTGAATTTACTTTCAACAATTTCATCTAATTTCATTCACATAACAACTTGTTAGTGACAACTTAATTAATTAAGAGTGCATGCAAAATATTTATTATATGAGTACTTGTGAGTAATTAGATTAAATATTAAAAGAGAAAAATGGGTTGGATTTTATAGTAATAAGTTTCTCTATAAACACTCAAAAAGAATAAAATGTATAAACTTTTTTATAAACTAAAATCAACTTTAAACACTTTAGCTCTTTTAGATTAAAGAGAACTTTTTGTAGAAATTGAGAGTATAAGTTGACTTTAGTTCATAAATGTGTAAATTTTGATTTTGGTCCTGTAAATTATTTTCTTTTTTATTTAAAGTTGGAAATTAGCATTTTATTTTTAATATTATATAAACCTAATTAATTATTTATATGTTGAATGAAATGTTAAATGATCATTTTAAAATAATATTATATAACCCTAATTAATTATTTATATCTTAAAAAACTCTTTAGATTCGTAAAATAAATATTATAAATCTATTTTAAAATAAATTTTAGGGATTAAAAAATATTAATTTAAAATTTAAAAGAAATAATATTGAAGAAAAATATTTTTATGGACTAAAACCAAAATTCACATATTTCAAAAGGAGTGAAAAAAGTGATTTCAAATTTTAAGATGATGAAAAACAAAGAAAAAGTTTTATAGAAACTATTCTTACACAGTTCTTTAAGGACCTTTTGAGCTTAACTTAATGTAATCCGGATGGTTATCGTCCTCGGTAATTAGCGCTGTCTTTGTAATGATTCGTTCTTGATGACTTGGTCTCCTACGAGATAGAAGGTGCCAAGGCCGACAACAATTCGCCCGTGATCCGCAGGGAGGGGGTACCTGCGATGACACTCCGACGCTCAAGTAAGTATTCAGTTATCGGTGTATGTTAATCAATATATATCTCTCTCCCCTTTTGGCTGCCTTACCTGCGTATTTATAGTGTTTACCTTTGACTTCTTATTTACGTTATGTCAGCTTTTGCAGACTGCTGTGACAGAGGTTTCTTGCACGTTTCAATTTCCTAATTCTTGATTTGAGGCGGTGAGTGGTCGTTCCTGGTTGTATATCTCATTCTGGAGTATCACAGTACTTTATTAGGGCGAGAGGATACCGCCCCAAGGCATATATACGGCTTCTTTGGGGCGACTAGGGCCATGTGGTATCGCCCTAATGCGCCTAGGTGGTCACCGTTGGCCAGATAGTACAGAAACTAAATCAAACCTCTTTAATTTTATAGAGAACAAAAAATTATTAAGTCATTTTTTAATTTAATTAATATAAATGCATGTAAAGTTCATCGTAATTTGAATATGTAGGACTATCCAATTAGATTAGGAGGTTAAACAGTGACAACGCAATTCAACGGAATTGAGAACAAGCCACACTATTGGACTTCTTTATCTTCTAAGGCAGTTGCTTTCTGCACTCCCATATATTCAACCTACACTCCTATAAAATTTGACATTTTAATTTTATTTTTCTGAAAGCAAATTATCATTCAATTTCAGATTGTAAATTCTAAAACGTTAAAAGTTAATTCTTTCGCGTTCCGGAATATAAAATATGTATTTAGAATATACCATCTAAAATATTTATTTTATATTCCGATTATACATTCTAAAATATATATTTTTATTCCAAACTGTATTTCAAGATATATAATTCAAAATATATTAATATATTTTGAAATATATTTTTAGATTCTAAAATATATTATAAATTTTAATTTTGGATTATACATTTTGAGACGTACTTTCAGAAAAATATATTCTAAAATGTATAATTTGAAATGTATTTATTTATTTTTAAATAAATTTGTTAAAAATTCATAAAATTTATATTTTGAAATATATAATATAAAATAAAAAATGTGAATTGTACATTTTAAAATACAAAATTTAAATTGAAATTTCGAATTTTATAGAGGTGAGGCTTGAAAATATAGGGATGCAGGATGCATTGCCTTCTTCTAAATCCACTAAAACCCAATTCAGAAACTTGACCCACTTGGTTTAGTCTTGAATATACTTTTGATATGTATTTTAAATTAATTTATAATTACAATTCTCTAATACTTTTTTAATTAATCTAGTATCTTCATCTCTTAATTTTTAAAAATTATTTTAACTATTATTATAATTATTTATTTTAATAAACGTTTTTACCTAACATTTTAAATTCTCGTTTTTATCAACAAAATATCGATTATATAAATTTATTAATTTGCTTTCAGTTTGTTCTAATCAAAACTCATCAATCTAAATGTCAATTTCACATGACATTAAAAAAAAAAAAAACCTCATGTTTGAATCCTTTAATTTCAAACTATATAAAGCTTTTAAGTTTGTTTAAAATTTTAACTTTCTTTTCAGTGTAATTTTGTATTACGAATCATTCTAAACATTGTAACGGAAGAATTTTAGGAATTTATAAAACGAACAGTGACAAAAGGACTTTTTACGGTGATTAAACTTAAATTCGAATCTAAATTTATCCAGAAAATTAAATCACATATAAATAAAAATATAACTTGAAATATTAAAAAAAAAGCACTTTTAATATTTTCCAAGCCTATTTGATGGGCCAACTTAGCCATAGGAATTCTTGATGACAAATCAAACAAAAATAGTACCTAGAGTTTATATTTCTTGTGAGTTTTTTTAATTTGATCGAAAGAAAACATAGTTGTTAATATTACTCTTTATATGTTTATCTAAATTATTATAATAAAATAATTTCATATAAAAATAGTTTATCTATTTGTTTTTTTTTTGGGAAATTATCATTGAAGGGGAGAAGACGGTATTACTAATAAAATTGAATGCTCAGTCTATGCCAACCACTTCAGGAAAATGCAAAAAAAACTTATTGAGTTTAGTTTTAGATATATACTTTGTCAAGTGGGTGTGTTTTATATATTTATTTGGCTTTAAAATATTTTTTGTGATCTCACAAACTTATCTTATGCTAGTTTTATATTTTATTAAAGTCCATTGTAGTCCTTTTATTTGTCTGGTTAAACTTTGGACTATTACCTTTTTCTTATAGATAATTTGGACCATGAAGAATTTTAATAGATTTCACCATATTATTAACATAAATACTTACATGTTATTAAGGATTGTAACCAGACATCTAGTAATACTTCCGAAAAGCATATTACTAACCGTCTGACATTACACACTATAACTAATGAGAGAGGTCTTGTCTCGTGTGCAAGTTTTTTTGCACTTTCCTGAGATTGGTTGGATTAAAGTCAACATTGATATAGCTACAAATGGTGCTCCTGGTGTTGCAGCTTGTGGAGGTACATGTACTTTATTTTGAAGTCATGGTTGTCATTTTTTCTATTGAATATGTTCACTTGAAGGGTTTTAAAAAGCTTTGGTTGGAATATGGTTCTTCTTTGCTTTATCAAGCTTTTTGTTCGACTCATATCTTTCCTTTCCTTGGACTCTTAAAGATAGATGAGGTAAGTGTTTACTGATTTATGCTACTTGAATTTTAGAATAACTCATGTCTTTAGACAGGGTAATAACTGTGTTGATAGATTGACTGATTTAGGTGTGGAAAATAGGACTGAATTTGTTTGATATTCTACTTTACTTGACTTGTATTAAGCTAGACTTTTTTCTTAATAGGTTTCAACTCCTTTGTTTGGTTTGTAAGGAGTATGTTCTTTTTTGTATGGATTTAGTGTGGGCATCCTATGTGTTTTTTTTTTATTTATTTTATTGTTTTTTTTAATAATACTTTTTTTTCATGTTATGACAAGTGAATGGTGGGTTTTAGAGTGAGTGAAACTAAAATGTCAAAATTTATAGTGATATCTAATATAAATTTTCTATAAAATAAAATTACGTAAATTCTTAATTTCCATTTCAGCATCAATGCAGTAGTCTTTTTGTTTTATCACATATCTTTACTAATCTACTAAATCAATGACTAATTTATTAGTGGTAATGTAACTGTTAATCAATGAGTATAACATGCAACAACTATCATGTGTTGAGAGATTAAAATGGTGGCTCACTTAAAGAGACAAGTTTAGATTTGGACCAATGTAGATGTTTTATTTTTCAAGCTAAAATGTTAAAATTTGAATACAAGTGGACCAATGCTAATACTATGAAAGAATCTTACAAATGAATTGCAAAATTCAGTTCAGCCACCTAAGTTTTCCGTGATTTGAGAGCATAGCCTGAATGCTTCAAATGGATGCAGAAAAGTTCTAGAGTGAGAAGAATTGTGATGATTTCATCGTTTTTGGAAGTTGAATACTTTGATTCCAAATGCAAATATAAGTGCAAACAAAACTGAAAAACCAGCCACCACAATTGCAACTACTCCAAGAAAATCATGTTCAAACCCAAAATAACTCTTCACAAATTCTTCAACCCTTTGTCCATTCTCAAGTTTGTGCATGTCATCTCCATATTGGGAAGCCACCAATCCATACAAGGTCCATGAAACAGGGCAAATCCAATAGTACCATTTCCACCATATTGGTATTCTCTGCATATATAGTTTTGTTACCAAAATGAATTTCATGTCATATTTTTAAATTGACATCCAAGGATTGTAATGTGCTATGAGATTGTTTAATTTTACAATAATTACTTAAAAAAATTGTAGATAAGATATGGTGTTTATATACTAATATAAGAAAAAATAATGAGGTTTTAAATATAAAAATTTTCAACTAATTTAACTTTATTTAATGATATTATTAAAAAAAACTGCATGTTTAAATTTGTACACCATCTTCAATAAATATAACAAATAGTAATTTATACAATTTTATTTTATGAAATCTAGAAAACTAAATGAACTCAACCAGTGTTTTCAATAAAAAAGTAAAGTATTTTTGTTTATAGTTGTATTGATGTAGTGAATTTTGATTGATTGATTGATAGTGTAACATAATGATAACTAGGATTTTACTAAAGCTGAGAATTCAGAAGATAAAGTTTCTATTGGAATTCACATACAAAAATACATCAAAGATCAGAACAAATGTGTATTGCTGTCAATTTTAAAGAAGAAAACTTCACTTGTTTTGTTGTTATAACCAATACTCTTGATGTACTAACTACCATATACCTAATAAAGATCTTGATGATATGAAAAAGTTAGAGGGAAAGTTGTAACAAACCGATAAGGGAATGATGAAGCCTGAAAAAAGGCACCATACTGCATAGAATGAGGTGGACAATATGCCAGCAATGTGAGGGTTAGGAGTTATAGCCATGGTCATCATACCATAGAAAGTGTAGTATAAGAAACTGAAGTAGGTGTAGTAGAGGTTCCAGAACACCTTTGATGCTGTCCATTCAAATCCCATCATGGCATATACTATGATACCATATATCAGAGCCTGAGCCAAGATGTGGGGAAGCTCTATAATAACCTGCACTTCATCATATACAAGCCTTGATTCCAACTATAAATCTCATGATATGTGTCCCAGAAATTCTATCAAGTCTAAAAGTATGATCTACTTTTGATTTAAAGTAAGTTTACATGGTACTTTATTTCAAAGTTAAACATATAATTTATTTTCTACCAGATTCTCAATTTAGTGTTTGTATGTAGAAACTTATTACATCAGTTTCTATACATGTAAACATACCACCAACTCATTCTGTGTGTGTCAGAGTTAACTCCTTGCATATTTTTGATTTGTTCTTTATAAACTTTAACACATTTTTAATTTGTCTCTTATATGTGTGTGATGAATTTTTGATTTTGTTTCTTTATGTAAAGACCAAATTAAGAATGTGTTACATGTATATGAACTAAATTAAGAATACGTAGCACGTTGCATGAACCATTTGAGTAGATTTTTATGTGTAAGATGTAAATTGAAGACTAAGATTATTTATTATTTTGAGAGATTAAGAGAACTATTTGCCAACTGAAGTGAAGTACTAATACCTGTGAAATAGCATATGGTAAAGCTGAATACATTCCTGCAGCTCTCTCCCTGTAGAAGACTGTTCTCTCAATTGCAACTATAGGCTGAACTGAGGCACCGTTTACAACTCCAATGAAGGTAACAGCAGCATACATTGAACCCATTGCATCAAAAAGATCTTGCTCCTTTCTCCTGAAAATTTTTGTTTGAAATGTTGAGAATTTTGGATATCATTTTTTTTTTCAAATTGACTCAAATCAATGGTGAACAACCATGTGAGATCTTTGAACCAATGGTATATCAGAATTAAACTACTTAGACATTGTGATGAATTTTCTATTTTCCAAATACCTTTTCAAGCCAACGTTCAAAAATATCAACCCAAACAATAAGCCTGTAGTTGTGGTAAATAGGAGTCTAACTGCAGTATATGATGTGTTCCGCCAATATGACAAATGTTGTTTCCATAGGCACGCTATGAGTTGTGCCATGAAACTCTGTGAATGCTGACTATGAAAGTATAGATCTCTTGAACCTTGCAATGGTACACTAAGCTCCTGAATCAGTTGTTTGTTTCTCCTGATTAATAAATGGGAAGCATCAGAACCTATTCATGATTTTTCAGCACTTTTGCATTAAAAGGCCAATTTGGTTGGAGAAAACATTTTTGTTTCTATTTCTTGTCTTCACAATCTCTTACAAATGTGTCATCCTATTGTAAGGAGCCAATAAAAACATCAACATGTTTCTTGTACAAAACTTTAGAATCTGAGAAGGTAAAATAAGATGACATTTTGCAATAATTTGAGAAAAAAAAACCCTCATGTTGTCATGAGTATGGAACATTTCACTATGAAGCTTTGGCTCAAGACATACCTGTGTAGTTCTGAATTTTTGTACACATCTGTGAAGTCAATCTTAAGACTTGCCTCTTTTGCAGCTGATGTGACTTCCAACATCCAGGTTGCTGGATTATAACCATCTTTGATCTTAGGAACTCCTTGAACAGCCTATGGTAATCAATAAGTATATATGTTAATGCTATAGCAGCAACTTGTTGCTCAATCCCATTTACACGAGACTCACCTCAAAGTACTGGATCAGATGGGAAGAGTTGCTGCCAATTGGACCAGAATATATCTGTTCCCCTCCCAATTTCAGAAGTAACAGCTGCAAAAGTTGATATTGAAGTACTTAATTATTATTTCATAGCATGGTAAGAACCTTGGAAGAATCACATCAAGAAAGATAACTACGATAGTTGAGAGTTTGAGACCTTATAGACTTCACACTAGAATCTCATACTTCCAGTGTAGGACTAAAGTTGCATATCATGCAATTGATCTTAACAGTAAGACTTCTTACCTCATCAAAGGCGTCAAATATATCGATACTTGGCTGGTGGATGGTGCACACCACAGTTCGACCTGTGTCCACAGTGTTCCTCACAGTTCTCATCACAATTGCAGCTGCTCTAGCATCAAGGCCAGAGGTTGGCTCATCCATGAAAATTATTGATGGGTTGGCTACAAGTTCAACTGCAATTGTAAGCCTCTTCCGCTGTTCAGTTGACAATCCAGTCTGTCCTGGCAATCCAACTAGTGCTTCTCTTAATGAATTAAGCTCTACAAGTTCCATAACTTCCTCAATGAACATCTGCATAAGTGAGTTGAACTCAATAAGCTGTAATACTTAATAACACATGTTAGTTCTTGTCAAAGAATGCTGATCCCTGAATAACTTTTGTGCACTTTGAGCAATATTATGATATTTTGGACCTTAACAGAGTTTGTTAGATCCTGAGTACTTGAGAAGAGTCCAATCCAAAAGATTTGTCTTTTATGTGGAGATTCTCAAAGACTATTATACCAAGTAGTTTATTTTACACACTTTAAGAATCCACCTCCATGGTAACTTATACTCTAACCTGAAATACTAGTCCATCAGGTTAGAGAATCTCAAAGTACTACATAAACAGATACCATTGAGGTTGTTTGATCTATGTAGTCGATCTCAGTCAATGGAATAAGACCTTCTGTTGTTGTTATTGAGCAATATTATGATATTTGAATCAGTTTTATTTTAAATCATGAAATTTATGCCTCTAGTTTTGAAAAGAAAATTGAACTAAAGCTACCTTTCTAGTTTCTTTATCAACTTCTGGAGATAAACGAAGCCATGCTGAGTATAGCAAGGACTCAAAAACTGTAACATTGGGTGAGTGGATATCAAGTTGTTCACAGTATCCGGATATGCGAGCAAATGTTTCTTGTTTCTTTGGGTATCCAGATATTGTGATGCTTCCTTCAATGTATCCACTTGTTTTCCTTCCTGATAGAACATCCAGTAGAGTAGTCTTGCCAGCACCACTTACACCCATCAGAGCTGTTAGCACCCCTGGCCTAAAAGCACCATTAATACCTTTCAGAAGTTCAAGACGATGCTCACTGATTCCTTGACTTTTCATTTCCTACAATTATGATAGCATAGTCAAAAAGTGTATTATAGAGTACTTTATTTGATCCAATAAATGACACTTAGGAATTAGTCTATGTATGAAAAAGAAAAAAGTTGAGTTTTAGTCCTCATACAACCTTACTATAGTACTGGTAAAGATAGGTATGTGCTGTTACTATGTTTCTTAAGTTTTATCTCAAAAAAGTTGAGTTTCAATCCTTATACACCCTTATAGGAACTAAAACTTTATTTTTTTTACACATTCCTAAATGAGTGTTACCTACAAGGACTAAATGAATAATCTAACCTTTTAAATGTAAGTAATTACATATAAACATAGGTACCTGTGGCATGTCTACAGAATATCTTATCTCGTCAAAAGTGAGGAATAGAGGTTGAAAAGGAAGAACCATGCCTCTCCTTCCACTGTCACTAGCTTTGTTGTTTTTACCAACTTCTCCAGAAGGGGACCTGGATGATGGACTTGCTTCTTTGTCCATCTTTGTATCTGTTTATCATCATGTTATGTTATTTATGGCTTGAATTCCGACTTCAAGTTACAAGCACAGAACCTATAGCTTAGAACTTAAGCACTCACCAGAAGAATTCTTTCTTGTTGGTAACTGAATGAACTCTTCAGCCATTGAAGCATTTCTCTCGAGCAACTTCTCTTGGGATAGCCCTGCTTGATCCTTTCTGAATGCTAAGCAACATACTCAATTATCAGAATTCATTTGTGTTCAGAAAAGAAATCCAACTAAAGATCACAGCTTAAAAGATGGCACTTACGACTGAGATATTGCAAAGCCAGGGTGAAGAGAAAGTTGAAGAGAAAAACATAACCAATCAAAGCTCCTATTCCAATCCAATACCAATACGGTTGTGGGAAAAATCCACGAGATTTCAGTATCAATACTCCCAATGTTTCACTGGAATTAGGACTAACCTGAAAAATATCTCAGCCAATTATCTTTTATAAGTATCATTTTTCTTAGCTCATTCTTTCTTAAAACAAAGGGAATTGATTTACCGTTCTCCAACTATGCCCAAGAAACTCATTCACAGCTATAGCATTTTGTCCATACATCATTGGTGAGGACCAGTAACCCCACAAAAACCATTTGTGCACATCCTCTAATTCAAAAAATGAAAGTTTTAATAAGAAAGGTTCATTAGATTAGCCAACTTTGAAGTTACACTACCATTTTCTCACCTCTTGAAATCACAAATCCTCCCAGAACTGTAACTGCAAGCAGTGCAAATGTACCAGCAGTGTTTGCTACGACAATATCCCTTCCTAGTGCAGCCATCAGCCGAAACAATGCTGATGCCATCTGGTTAATGCAAAAGATTACCAAGTACTGTTTTACAAACCTGACAATAAGATTCTCATTAGATTCCAAAAGTGAGTGAGTGAGTGTTAGCATAGTTGAGGAATGAGTACAAATGATTTAGGCCTTACTTGTTCATTGTTTTCAAAAACAGTTTTCAATTTTCTAAAATTTATTTGTCCCTCGAGCACATATGAAAATGTTTGTCTTCTAAGGACACTTCTGTTTTCTAAAAGTTTGTTTCTTGAGTACTTGAACAAAACTTTTGGAGTATCTTCCAACTGTTCCTGTTTTTTTTGGTTTCCAAAACACTTCTTCTAGAAAAAATTCAAAGCTTGATTTGCTAGATAATGTCCAATTGTTTTCTTTCTAAAACAAAAAAGTAGTAAGAGAATCAAACAAGTCCTTAGTTTGTTCTTGCCTGATAATATTTGGATCATAGCCAATGGCATAATAAGAGATACATTCCCAGATGGAAACCTCTACAAGGGTTAGTGGTATTTTGAGGATCCATGGTGGAAGAGAATAAGCCCATGAAGGATAAAGGAAGTGGTCTCTTTGCTTGTAAAAGACAGGAAGTTTCATGATGGTCATATTCAGTTCTGATATTCCATTGAACATTGCAACGGTGACTGTGAAGAATAGAGCCCCCATGTAAGTTTCTGCATCTGCCTTGGTATAGTGACTCATCTTGGTTCGGAGAAATAATGTTGTTGTCAAGATAGCTAAATAAGTAAGCTGAAAAGGCAGAACAAGACATGCTTAAGAGCATATAAAAAGAAGAAAATGACAGTGTTTTTAACCTTTTATTCATGAACAAATAAGCATTTTTGGACTACAAATATAGTTTGAAATTAGATTATGTAAATGATATCAGTGATTGAATGTTACTCACTTGTGTGGCTTTGAATATGTAGACAAAGGAATTTCGCTTCATTAGCAAAAATTCTCTGCTAGCACAAGCCCTCAACAACTCTTTCTTGTTAACACCGTACTTCTTTGTGGTCAATGCATTTGTATGGCACTTAGACTTGTCAAAAGGATTTTCCATTTCATCTCCAAGTTGTTTACCTATGTGAAATGACTGGAAGGCTTCAGCAAAATCCTTGACAGTGACAAAGCTATACGGTTGATCTTCATGTGCCCAATATTGCCATTGATCTTTTCTTGATGTCACCTAAAGAAGAGGACAAAATTTACTCTATCTTTATAAAAGCAAAGGAAATTTTTGAAAGGAAGATTAGGTGAATCAGACTCATACTTCTTGTAAGAAGTCAGCAACTCCTTTTCTTTCAGGACACTTGAAACCCATTGATTCAAAAAACTCAAGTACACTTTCTCTTGGTCCTTGGTACACAATTTGCCCATCTGTTAATAATATTATATCATCAAATAGTTCATAAGTTTCTGGGGCTGGCTGTAACAAGGACACAAGTGCAGTTCCATCCAAAATATGGATGGATTGCCGGATAGACTTGACTATCTGAAAAGTTGTGGAACTGTCCAAACCAGTTGATATCTCATCCATGAACAACACCCTTATAGGTCCAACCATCATCTCCCCTAAGTATTATTCACCAAGCAATTTTAGTCAGTCAACATCATATTATAAGTTTCATTTTGTCATGTTTTTTCTTGCCAAATAGATTCTACCTGTTGTGAGTCTCTTTTTCTGCCCTCCTGAGATACCTCTTATCATTTCATCTCCAACCATAATGTCAGCACACCCTTCAAGTCCCAAAATCTGCAATATTCCATAAGAGAATATGTAAACCTTTTCTTGCTTCACTAGTATTTTATAGCTGATGAGTCTGGACTTTTACCTTAAGAATGTAGTCAATGAGCACACTGTTCTGCTGCCCTTCTAGTGCTGCTGCCTGCAATGAACAAGTAATGAAACAATGCCGCTTCTTCAAAATTCAGTGTGTTCTCTATTTCAAACATAAAGATCCAAGGCTTCCTTTTTTATCTTATTTCTCACCTTCATATATGCATCAACATCAGGATCTGGCTCAATGTTTGCTTCCTTCTCTCTTCTTAGTAGGTCAGTCAACATCTCTATAAAGTAGTAAATTTCAAAATTCTGATTAAGAACACTACTTTTTAGATATATTTAAAAGGTTTATGCATTCTTTTGTTCACAATTACCGTAATTCTGTCCAATCCCTTGACATCTTGCTGAGAAAGCCAGTGTTTCTCTCACAGTCATTTCTCCAATGTGATTATCATGTTGACTTATGTAAGCGGATGTTCTTTGTGGCACGAACTCCTCAAGCCCATGTCCATTGTATGTTATTCTCCCAGAATGCTGTGGTTTCATCTCCAATGATATTAATTAATATAATTCAGGAAGTAATCAACTAAAATTGTGGCTAGTATGATTAGAGAAGTATAACAGTTATTCTTGTTAAAAAATGAACTTTAAGCTTAATTTAACTTTATGATAAGATTTGGATTCACTTATATTTTATCTCTAGTCGACGTGAGATCTTCAATAATTCTCTCAAAAAATTGGTTTCCTTACTTTCAAATCTTTACCAAGTCTTCCAGCCAGTGCCAACAGCAACGTGGTCTTTCCAGATCCTGGTGGCCCTAAAAGCAATGCCATTCTGCAAAAAGCTCATAATCAGAACAAGAAAATATCTAGCTGTTCCTTTACAACGAGTTTTTTCAGCAAGATAAAAAAATTGCAAAATTGCAAACAAAGAAGATTATTTTGAATTCACCTTTTAGGCTTTATGATTCCACTAACATTCTGGAGGATGTGTAACGGTTTCTTTGGACTTTTAATTATGTGAAGAGAATTTAAGAACCCCTGAACAAAAGAAAGAGCGAAAAAATAAATAGATCAAAACCATTATATGAATAAAGGAACCGTTTGTGAGATTTGAATTACCTCAAGCACATTCACAAAGAAGTTGAGTAATGTAGGCAATGCTCTTCTTCCAACATAAACTTGTGCTTCAACATTTATATGCTCAAATCGAACTTCAATTGTTGGAATTTCAAGCCCAACTCTGAGTTTAGTTTAACATAACAAATATATCTTAATCAAATTTTCCTAGTAATTACTTTAGGATTTGTATGCTTTCAAAAGCCAGTATGCTTCAGCTCTCAAATTACACACAAAACAGACAGAAAACATATTCATCTCATCCAATTGGTAGTGTCAATCATGAATCCTACAAAGACTCACCTGTTCATTCTTTCCCTGAGCTTCAACAAGAACCTCTCATTATCTTCTTCTGCTATCTTTACAAGTCTATCTAGAAGGCTCTTTCTCTCTGATGACTCCAATTGCTTGGAGTCAACCTCTTCTGCTTTCCCTTCCACTTGGTTGAGCACACTTCTCTTGGTGCATGCCCTTGCAAGGAGTCTCTCTATTGCCACACACTTGAGAGTTTCCTCATCTTCTTCACGTTCAGAAGTTGAGAAAACCCCCATGCAATGGTTCCTCCACATGTCAAACCCTCTCCCTCGTTGACCCTCTACTCTATGTGTCTCACTACCCTCCATTGATCTCACACAAAGCAATACTAGAGTGATACAAAACTAAACCTTCCAACACAATGTTGGTCTCACTTAGTACACAAGATTTCCTTTTTCTCTCTCATATGAATGACTATTGAAGAATGAATACATGTTTGTTGGAATTTATAGAGGGATCTCAAGAGGGGTTGACATTTTATGATTGAATGGATAAAGGAAAAGAGAGTTGAAAACAAAGCATGGCATCTCTAGCAGTTGCACTATACCAGTACAACTACGTGACTGTCAAAGACTTTATTTGTCATAGTGTGTTTGGCCACAACACAAGTTATTGGTGAAACCAAGACACAAAATTGTAGTAGTAAACTATGGTTATATTTTTCCACACTCAAACTCAGTTTTCTCAAAGCTCTTTTGGCTTTAAGAAATGTGAATGATTATCTCGTGGAACGTCATAAGGTTCCCTCAGAACTTTGATAACTCTTATTTTTTTCTTAATCACAGTTCAAATTATTGTGTATTTTTTGTAGTTAAGATTAAACAAAACATCCCTTGGAAGTGAGAAATTCAACGAGGATTTGTCTTATACTGTTGGATATACTCACACTGTGCCGATCGAAGATGTAATAGAATCAAATAAAATATTAGTAGTTTCATTGATTTCAAACCAAATGTAATTTCTAAACTAAATTACCAGGGACTTTTCTGGCTTACGAATATATATGTATGAATAAAGGTACAAATAAGTGTGACAAAAAGAATTGTTAATACACATATATATCAAACTTTAAATTATTAATCATTTATAACGTTTGTACCTAGAATTAACATAGACAAATGTAAATAAATAATTTTTAATTTTTAATTTTTAAATAATATATAGCAACAAATTATATAATATAAAAATGCTAATAGAGCATTTTTTGTTGTTATTAAATTAATAGATGATAAAAAATATTAAAAAATAAAGGATATTCAATTTTTTAATGATAAATGATAATTATCTTTATAATAAAACTGAAAAAAATAGAATATTTTTGTAAAACAATAAAAGTACGTCATTGTTTTCAGAATTATGAGAATAAAATATTTTATAAAATAAATAAAAACTAAATATAACTATTTGATTTCAAAATACAAAAAAATATATTATTAAATTATATATATATATATATATATATATATATATATATATATATATATATAAGACATAACAAATATTTTGAATCTTTATAAAATATTTGAGTTTTAGTTTTGTGAGATTACTTTTGTTTTTTGTTTTTATAAAACTAGATATGATTATTTTTAATTTTAGTATGCTGTGACATTTTTATGTGTGCATAAAAGTTTAAGTGACTGTATCAAGTGATACTCATCCACATGGAATATTTTATAACAATAATACTTTTAAATTTTAAAGAATTAAAGGTAAAATCAATTCATGAGATTAAAAACATATTAATTTTATATACAATATAACTATATATATATATATATATATATATATATATATATATATATTTATATATATATATTTATATATATATATAT
>Ga0209700_107159_pt1 | contig 16180 bp, 7 predicted proteins | sample SiratroredBW_FD_187528 | JGI IMG/M metagenome (GOLD analysis project Ga0209700, IMG submission 187528) | Root nodule microbial communities of legume samples collected from California, USA - Siratro red BW (SPAdes) (version 2) | ecosystem: Host-associated > Plants > Roots > Nodule | place: USA...
AAAACGACCAAAAAAATTGAAAAAAAAAAAAAAAAACCAAAACTACAAAGATCAAGATTCTAAGTCAAACAAAGAAACTTAGATGAGTAATGATAACCCAGGATGTTGACAATTGCCCTGAATTAAAGTTGACTTGGTTGCTTGAAAAATGAATTGATGCGCAATAGATTAAAACCTAGAATTGTGACTTCGCAACACTTCAATTTAATGACATTAAAACCTAGAATTCCAAGCAAGAAAAACTCAGATCCAGGAATAGAAGAGTTGAGACACAATTCACCTTAAAGTCAAGCAAGAGAGATTATCACAGAGATAAAATTCACCATCAGAGAATGTGGCGAACCGTCACGAGTTAAATGCCGAGTTCTCGTTCACGCAAACTCGGTCCCTATTCAGAAGATTTCCTTGTGAAGCTCGTTCTCTATCACTCCTCAGTGATTTTCAGTAGAAAATAATAATAATAATAATAAAAGCCAGAAAGTAGATAAGAATGTAAAACAGAAATTAATTAAAAAATAATAAATGAAGTAGGATGTAATAATTATAATACTTATAATTATGATAATGAAAACGTTGGATACTATATGCTAATATTTTAATGATACTAAATAACAGATTTATTTTAAAAAAGAAGGGAGGGAGCACGAGTATAGAATGGGAATTTAAGACAGATGTTGTCTAACTTGCACCGGGACGGTATCAGCAGACAAGACGGTGTTGTCTAACATGCACCGAGACGGTAGCAGCAGGCAAAACGACGACGTGCAGCTGTCAATGGAGTGATTCACGGAGACGTGTTAGTGCGTTATTCCCACCTTGTCTTCATAAGATTAATCAATAATCAAATAAACTAGAATTATAGAATGACACAAGAAAATTTTCAAAATATTTATTATTATTTTACTCATACGTGTTTTTTTATGTTTTTTTATTATTTTGGGTATCCACCACTCTTTCAAAATGTATAGTGATATTATGAGATATTTTTATTGTCTTTTTTTTTGTCACTCTCTCATCTAGGTGAAGACAATCTCAAATTGTCTGTTTCTTCTCTCTCCACTGCACTATTTAAATTTTATTGTGTTTTGGTTCTTTCTCTATCTTCCTTGAGATTTTTTTAGTTTTTCTTCTCCTTTTAGGTAAAATGCGAAATTGTGTATGAAAAGATTGAGAGTATAACTTTTTAAAACACAGTGCACACGAACATTATATTTGAGGTTAATGTGATATATATACATATATAAATAAATAAATGAATTGTTTAACAAATGTTCATTTTAGTTCATTACGTTTGTACTTCTGTTTTTAATAATATCCTCAAATTTAAGTTAAAAAAATGTGAGATTTTATATTTTTTTAGTATGTTTTGGTTTTTGAAGAAACTTCATTCTTTAAGTTACGCTTCTTATATGTTTTTTTTGGATTTGTTTATTCTGAAATAAGTCCATTTTGTTCTTATTTTATAAGTGGTATAAAATTTTCATATTTTAATACTTACATGTCAAAGAAAGGCTTGGCTTTATAGTTTATTTTTTTTTATTTAGTAAGTGGTCAAGATATTTGAATGTTGTGCTTCTTACATTCTTTGCTCAATTTATTTATTATTATATAAGTTCATTATGTTTTCACTTTATATAGGTTATAAAATTTGTTTTCATGTTTTTATGAATGTTTATACGGTGATTGTTTGTTTTATTTTGTGTTCCTTTCATGTTAAAAAAACTTTTAATTATATGTTTTACTTCTATTTCATGGTTATTAGTGAAACCTGAATTAAGTGGATACATCTTGTGATTATATGTGTTTGGTGCTTATGTTGTTGATATAAGTTGATTTTCTCTTTATTTTATGTAGGAAATATGTTTTGGAGTTTGTTTGCATTTTAAAATGTTTATATATATTAGTTATGTATCAAATGTTTAGTTTGACTTTATTTTCTCTAAGTTTATATAAAGGATAAATTTTATAATATATTTGCATTTCAAGTTGATTACATGTGCAAGTTACTTTTTTATTTTGTCCTAATTTGAATATATTTCAAAAAATGTTTACATTTTAAGTTGCTTATATACAGTAGTCTTGTTTTGATTGTTTTCGATTTGATTTGATTTTCTCTGATTTTATATGGAGAATAGGTTTCAAAAATATGCTTACTTTAAGCTACTTATATATGCATATTATTTTTTGATTTTGTCTTGATTTGAACATGTTTTCCAACTAAATATTTGGATTTTAAGTTGTTTAGATTTGTATGTTATTTTTTGATTTTGTCCTTATTTGAATAAGTTTTAAAACTAAATATTTGCATTTTAAACTATTTACATGTATTAATATTTTTGTACATTAAACTGATATGCATGATTTACATTTTATAATGTGGTTGTTCAATTTCATTAACTCATTAGATAACGATAACGTATTTTATTGTTTTATGTACAAGTTAAACATGTTTAACAATACTTCATTTAGTTGCTGTTTATTTTTGTTCATCCTCGTATAATTTTGTTTGTTTTTAATTACACGAGAAATATGTTTCACAATATTTTGTTTTGTTATCCTATATTTTTGTTAGGTCACTCTATACTCAAACTCTAATCTCTTAGGTAAATGAAGCTACGTTTATCTATTAAAAGTCAATTATTTGAACAATCAATAATAAAATTCCTTAATACTCTCTGTGGTGAAAAGAGACGATAATGGAAGATGTGGGTACAGCTAACAGAATAAGCAAAATTCTAATCATAGTCACTAGTTTCACTAGCTTCGGGGTTATTTTGTCTTAATCGTTTCTTCTTTTTTCTGTTATAGTGATGCAATGACACAAGTACAATGATAACACATAATATTACTAATATTTAAATTATCTCAACTAAATATTAAAATAGAATACTTAATATAATTACAATTGAATATAATTATTTTAGAAATTTGTTATCCGTTTTACAAGAAATAATGATACGCGTTCTAAATACTCTTCTATAATATTTTATATGTTTGATTACTTCGATTATAGAATGTTTCAATCATTTAAATTTTCCCAATGATATAGAAAGGAAAGTAAAATTTATCATAAAAATATAAATTTTTCTAATGTCTAACATCCTCTAAGACTCTTTTGGTAGAGAGAAAAAATTCTATATCCAAAATTAACAATTCTTATATTAATAAACGTAAAAAAAAAAATATTTGGCATGTCTGTATTTTGATTATTGGAAAAGTATTTATGAAAATATTCATCAAAATCACTAATTCCTCACCACATTATATAATCTAATAAAAATAACATGATTTGCTGTTTAGTAAATTGTTTTACTCAAGAAAGTTAGTTTCCCATCTCCCTAATGCCCATGAGGCTGTTTTGGTAGAAAAATTGGTTAAAAACTATGATAAAAGACTTTTTTTTTTTTAAATGTTATATTCTAAAAAGTAGATCAAAGATAAGAAACATATTTTTCCAACATCGAGTTTCCGGGAATCTGAAAATTCCTTTTTTACCAAACGTGAAAAATATAATTTTCCAAATATTGTTTCATGTTGTGAACAATCACAGAGCATGCAAATGGAAATTAAGGATTGTATTTTTTTAATGATAATGCGTAAATACAAGTCATCACGCGACAAATCATTATTTTATTAAACTTAAGGAGATGAAGAGAATGAAAATGTGATTCATGTAGTTAAACTTGTTAAAATCTAAAAAGCTTTGATAAGGCCAGTGCCTAACAAATTATTTATATTAGTCACATAAGCATATTTACAAAAATAAAAACATAATTTAAAATATCCAATAAACAAAAATATTTTTATAAAAACAAAATGTGTATTTAATTACCATGATAAATCATAAAAAGATAGAAAAAAAGAATGAGCGGCTGAAAATGGAGTAAATGGAATGGGACCAAACGTGTTAGTGGCAGGCATTCGTGGATCCTAAAGAAGTCAAGTCTGGCGCCTGGAGTTCGCAAATAATTTAATAAAATAATTAAAAAAACAAAATAAAATAAAAGGTAAAAAACTTGGGCTTTTTGCTAAAGAAGGATTAGAAGAAAAACCTATTGATCCATCAAAGCGTCAGATGAATCCAACGGTTCACAATCACTCACAAAAACTTGGCGAATAAAAGTTCTAGATCCTTCTGCAATCGTGGCCATCTAACGAATCAAGTACGGACACTATTTAAACTCCCGAGACGAGGAATTAGTGAATAACATTGGCTTAGAGCGCTCATTACTTCTTCCTCGTATTCCTTGGAGATCTAGTGCAGAAACTCGTGAAAACTAGGGTTAGGGATTCCGAGGTTGAAGAACACCATGTTTGGAAGAGCGCCCAAGAAAAGTGACAGCACCAGGTACTACGAGATCCTTGGCGTCGCCAAAAATGCGTCGCCGGAGGATTTGAAAAAGGCTTATAAGAAAGCCGCCATCAAAAATCACCCCGACAAAGGCGGTGATCCCGAGAAGGTAACCGGCGTCGATTTTTCTGATACGTGAACATTTTTTCGTATTTGATTTGATAATTCCGAATAGGTTTTGTACTGAACAGGTTTGAATTGTTATTAATTGTTTGATTGATTACATAATTAATCGATGGGGTATGCGTGACTATTTGTTCTGTTTAATTTAGGGTTAGGGGAATTGGAGGGGAGAAAGAGGGTTAGAGATTGTGTTTAGTGGTTTTGATGTGATTGGATGGTGTTGTTTGTTATTCTGTGATGTTGAGAATAGGATGTTGTGCTGATTAATTTTGGTAATTTTTTGTGTAGTTCAAAGAGCTTGCTCAAGCCTATGAGGTTCTGAGTGACCCTGAGAAACGTGAGATTTATGATACTTACGGTGAAGATGCTCTTAAGGAGGGAATGGGTGGTGGCGGTGGTGGCCATGACCCGTTTGATATCTTCAGTTCGTTCTTTGGTGGAAGTCCGTTTGGTGGGGGTATGGTTTGTTTATTTGGTTACTGTTGAAAGGGCTTTCCTTCAAATGGTAATTGTGTGAAGTGTTAAGAGGAGTTTTTGCTTGTTGAGTTTGAACAGGTGTTAGCAGTAGAGGAAGGAGGCAGAGACGAGGGGAAGATGTGGTTCACCCTCTAAAGGTTTCTTTGGAGGATCTTTACCTTGGAACGTCTAAGAAACTCTCTCTTTCAAGAAATGTGTTGTGCTCAAAATGCAATGGGTATGTGTCGTGCTTTTAGGTTTTATATCTTGAAGGACATGTTTATTGCTTTGCTTTGTTTTGCTACCTTAAGAATCGGTTTTCTAATTTGTTGTATGTATTGCAGGAAGGGTTCAAAGTCTGGGGCTTCAATGACTTGTGCTGGTTGCCAGGGTAATGGTATGAAGGTGTCCATTAGGCACCTTGGTCCTTCTATGATTCAACAAATGCAACATCCTTGTAATGAGTGTAAGGGCACTGGAGAGACTATCAGTGACAGAGACCGATGCCCTCAGTGCAAGGGAGAAAAGGTTGTTCAGGAGAAGAAAGTACTTGAAGTTGTTGTGGAGAAGGGAATGCAGAATGGACAGAAAATTACATTCCCTGGTGAAGCTGATGAAGCAGTATGCGGAGCTATTGAGTACAAAATTTTTTATACTGGTATTGAGCTGGAGTATAGGACTTAGACTGATTTTGAGCTTTGTGTTTTGCAGCCTGATACAGTCACTGGGGATATTGTATTTGTCCTGCAACAGAAGGAACATCCAAAGTTCAAAAGAAAGATTGAAGACCTTTATGTTGAGCATACTTTGTCTCTCACTGAAGCTCTATGTGGCTTCCAGTTTGTGCTGGCTCACTTGGATGGCCGACAACTCCTTATCAAATCAAACCCTGGTGAAGTTGTCAAGCCTGGTAAGCAAATTGTGAGTCTTGGTTGTACTTGATGATTGAAACTTGGATGCTTCTGACTTGGAATATATTATTTCTTGCATGCAGATTCATACAAGGCTATAAACGATGAGGGAATGCCAATGTACCAGAGGCCGTTTATGAAGGGGAAGCTTTACATTCATTTCACGGTGGAATTTCCTGATTCTCTGGGCCTTGATCAGGTGAAGGCCATAGAGGCTGTTTTGCCAGCGAAGCCTTCATCACAAAACTTGACAGAGATGGAGCTAGACGAGTGTGAGGAGACTACACTCCATGATGTGAACATGATGGAGGAAGAGTCAAGGAAGAGGCAACAACAAAGTGCGCAGGAGGCTTACGAGGAGGATGACGACATGCATGGCGGTGCTCAGAGAGTGCAGTGCGCTCAGCAGTAATGGTTGAGCCACAGCAGCAGAGCAGGAGTAGGACCTGTGGTGTGATGATTTTGATTATGATTTTTTTAGCAGTATATTTACGGGACTAAACATAATTATTGTTTGATCAATCGATTTTGACAACCAAACACCTTATCATTTATTCTTAACACATTATTTTACCGAAGCATCGAAATACAGTTTATCTTCATCTACTCACCTCTGCCTGCATCGCTATCTCTTTCATCTATCCAAGAAATTTTGTTGTTGTGTTACTTTTAAATTTTCTATGCCTATGGCATTAGAGGACCAACATATTTTAATTAAATTATCAAGATTATAAATAATATAAATTATCTATCTATTTAACTTTCCCTATTCCCTAGGAATTAGAGGGGGTGGGGGTGATAGTAAGTTTAATTTAGACATTTTAAGAGACGTTAAGGAAATATATATATATATATATATATATATATATATATATATATATATATATATATATATATATATATATGTATGTATCCTTAAACTTTAAGTTAAAATATATTTTTATAATATATAAGTATTTAGTGAAATTTTTTAACATTATATTTTCAGTCTCTTAAATCTGAGTTATTTTTTCTTTTCTATTTTTCAAATTAAATAAATGATAATTTTTAGAGGATTTATTAGATCCTTTATATTAAAAGTGAATTTCTGAATCTCTTAAAATCGATTTTTTAAGTCTTTTAATTTGGAAATGATTTATTTTATTTTTTAAAGTTGAAATCTTAAATATTTATAAGAATAAATTTACTCTGAAAAGACATTTTTAATTGTGTTTTAAATATTCTTCCTCATTTTTCTCTTTTTTTTCGTAATAGTGGTTTAAGTGATTAATATTATAACTGATGTATTTTTTTTATCTTTTACTTTTTTTATATTATCTTGAATAGTATTTTAACTTAAAGTTTTGATTTTGAGAATAAAATAGAATAATTTGACTAAAATCGCGAATTTAAAATAGTTTAATAGACTGTAAACAAATATCTTAAGACTAAAAGTATATTCCAACAAAATAAAATTTTATTTATTAAGTTAAAAACAATTTATATTGGATAGTTAAGAAAATATATTTTGGATTCTGATTCAGGAAAAAACCAGCTATTTTTGAATTGTATTAATTTATTAATTTTGGACTTGTCTAAAATATTTTCTAGCTGTCAGGTCGGCAAAGAAATGCAATTTCAGCCTCCTTTTGAAACTTTTTTAATATTAAATTGGCTAATTGAGCATTTTCAAGATATAAGTATTGTCAATTTTAGTGAAACAGATAAGAGAATACATACTAATTTAAAATAAATTAGAAAATAAATAAGCTCGTTTATAGAGTTTCTTATAATTTCACATACATAAATGAGGATATTTTTTTCAGTCAACTAGAAATTTTACGTAACTGAACATTTTATCTGATTTCTCTTAAGAGAAGAAATGGCAATTTGAGTTACTAAAAGAGAAATCCTTTATAAATAAGTTGTAAAACAATACCAATTAAATAATTTCTTTATTGATAAATCAAAATGCGAAATACATCAGGTCTTAACATAATATCTATTCATAAATATATAATATTATATAATATCCCGTGTGTTATGACAATACAAAATAATTTTTAAGTCAAAGATACAATCAATTAAATATTCACTATCTCAAATTCTAAAAAGATTATCAACAAATTTGTAGTAATCTTGACTTTTGATTCTCCGTAGTATGTTATTAGTATTTTAAAATCATTTATAAAATATACAACATGTCCATGTGAAAATAAAAATTTTGAATTCTTAGAATCATCCCTTATTTTACTTGAAATAATAAAACTCAAAAAATTATGAGAAAATATAAAAGAATAAAAGAAATGAGTCTAAAAAATTTGCAAGAATTGGAGAAAGTGTAATGTCAATTTTAGTTTTAATACTCAATTACAAATATTATCCTATATATTCTAGCATCTAAAATAAAAATTATGAAAGAAAATCATTAGAATTGAAAAAAAACACATCTTTCATTTTATTTGTTTTTTTACAAAATTAATTTCATTTGTTTCCAAAAAAAAAAAAGATCAAGACATATAGTCAAATTAGTATTTAAAATAATTTTAATTTAAATATAAAAATTTAAAAAACCTAAAACTAATAGTGTATAAGAAAATGTTAGCTTAAACCTTGTAAACATACAAAGTTTTCCAACTTTTACGGGGTTGTTTTTCCTTATTTTCACATGTAATACTAATTACTTATTGTTTTAAATATTTGTTTTTGTTTTGTAATTAATGTATTAAGTAATTATAAAAATACTTATCTCTTTTTTTATTTGTCAAATTAATGGAATTTTCTTTTTCTATGCGTGATGTTTTCATTTTCAATCAATTGACAATATTTTACTATCCTTAACTTTGTTATATTTGCTATTTTGTTTATTTATTTAGTTTAATGTATATTCATAAAAATAACCTCACTTTTTGAAGGAAATGTATTTATCTAAACTTCCTTCCTTTTATTTTAAAATATAAGGTTAGAACTAACACTGAATTTCACACTACATAGTGTTAAAAAAATAGACAACTAAAATTTTTTTCTCTTCAAATGAACATCATCGCAGTTATCAATACCGACACGAAAAGTGAAAGCATGCATACAAGGGACTGCTAAACATTCTCCCAAAAAAACCACAAGTTTTCAAGCAAAACAGATAACAATTCTATTGGTGGGTAATATCAATCTTCTTTTGGAGATGCCGGAATAACTGAGGAATTGTAAACGAGGGCTTGTCCCATGATTTGATACATAGTTTTGCCACAGAGAGAAGACTTTTAAGCTCCGTACAGTCATAATTGTTACCAAGATCAGGGTCTATCATCTTATCAATGGAATTGTAAAATCGTGATTCTTGGATCCATTCGATCAAATCGGAACCTTCCATCTCTGAGGACTGACCGGTGACCAGTTCTAGTATGAGCACTCCAAGTTGGAATATAATCCTACAACTTTTCTGCTTCAAGCAATCTGAAACAGACCAGGATGGTGAGCAAATATGAGAAGTAACCAAAATGTAAGCACTTTCAAATTTAATTTTGTTGAAACTTGTTGTAAGAGTAGTTTACAAGAAGTGACCTTCTGAATATGGCATCGTAATAGAATCTCCACCGGATGGAAGAAGACCAAAGTCAGATAGCTGTAATTGCAGAAGTCAATCTAATTTAATACCATTTCTAAACTATAGTGTCAATCTGAAACGAGATATAATATAAAGAAGGCAAGAGTTTACAGTGAGAAAGGGAACTATTTCCTTACTTTGGCTGTGAAGTTCTCATCTAACATAATATTGCTTGAGGTGATAGAAACATGACACACAGGTGGTTCGCTGAAGAGAAACAAATATTCCTGCTTCCACCAGAATCAACACATGGACAAAATTCAGATAACCATGCATGAAAAGAGACTCTTAATCTTTCTTAGCCATCACACTGTAAGCTCAGGTAGAAAAGTGAGACCACCGTTTGTTCAATTTGCTACTTATGCAACAAAGAATTTCGTGATCTTAACATTGAGCAATTGTCACCTGTGTTGGTTTAACCTTGTTGACTAATGACGATAGTCAGAATCCCAGTTCATATTTTTAGTAGTTAGCAGAAATAGTAAACGACACTGATCGCCAATTGAATCTACAAAGAAGCTAACTTCTTCCCTCGTGTATGGAACCAAGTGAGCGAGTTTCCAATACTCACTTTGCCATGTGACTATGTAAGTTAACATGAGTTTTCCCATATCAATAATCAATTTAAAAACTCAACGACACATAAGAATCTCATGTTCTTCGAATTAATTGCCACAAAAATTTAATAACATCGCAATTTCATGCTGAAAATATCAAGCTATTCTGGTCTCAGACATGCTTTAGTTTGCAGAACTTACCAGTGCAGCCACAACGCCATTAGCTATCTGTAACCTCGTCCTCCAATCTAAGGGTGTCTTCAAAGGGTCTGCCAACACCCAATCATTGAAACAAAATCAAAACTTTTGATTGAGAAGCTCCTCTAAAACATTTTTTTTCAACTTTCTAAATTTACCATTTAGATGATCCTTCAAGCTTCCATTTTCTATGTTGTCAAATATGAGCAATCTGAAGAAACGTAATAAAAAAACAGAATCACAAACTTGCTATACCTATCCACACACAATACCGAGAACACTAACAGTACCAGTGATCTACATCAAATTCTTACACAAGAGAATGTTGAACAACTAAACCAAGAAGATAAAATATATCAACATTTTTCAAGATTTATAAAAAGCGTTCCATGGCTATAATATCAAGAAACAAGACAAAATTATGATCGCAATTTAAGACCTACAATTTTTTATTTTTTATTTTTTATTCATAAATCATAACGAAAAAACAGAGCATGCTGAAGGAACCTCTTGTGATTGCGCCCCACGGAAAAACCCTTGAGCGAGAGAAGGTGGCGATGTCGCAAGCGACCCAAGAACTGCACGTGTTTGTAGAAATGATCGCTTCCTCCATCGAAGCCTTTGACTTCTCTCACCAAACAAAGGCCGCCACTCTCTTCAAACCTGGCAGCATACGCAGAAACATTGGAATTGCTATAAACAACTCTGTGGAAGCCGTCCGTTGCTCTTCGGACATCTTTATACGAAACTCTCCGCACAAAAAACACGGCACCTGAAGAATTGAACAGAACGATGGAGAACTCGGAGCGTGGAGTTCAATTTGATAATTGGATTGAAATTTGACGAAATTGAGAGAGGAGTGATCGAGAGAAAGGAGTGTGGAGTGAGAATTGTAATTACCGGAGCGAGATCGGTGAAGCCATGTGAGAAGGTAGCGACGGAGCTTGCGGATGAAGGGATCCATGGAGATGTTGGTTTAGGATAACGGAGTTTAGAGGAGATGTAACACCGTCAACTTCCATTCGCTTTAGATGTTTGCCAAACGGGAACAACGGACTTTTTATGAGAACGAATCTGCGGATTCCTGTTACCTTTGGCCTTCAGGACACAGCACACTGGTAACTGAAGTGTTGAACGGAACAGATTCAACGTGCGTCAACGTCAACTTGGGACTTGCATCAATTATGACTCTCATTTTTTATTCAATAACTTTTGGGAATAATTATATGATTTTGAATAAATTTTAATAAATAATAATAAAAACATATTATCAACATGTTTAATAAAAAGCTCTCCATCACTTAAAACACTTTATTAGTACTAGCAAGAATACATAGATCTCCTTAAATGTGTATGCACTTTTTTATTACATTAAAATATGTATAATTTTATTATTTTATTAAATAATTATTAGAAATAATACAATTTAAAGTATATACAAAATTTTTTAGAGATAATATTAAAATTATATAACTCTTATTTAAAAAGGAAATTTTTTCGTTATTTTAAAATAAAAAGAATTTTACTTAATTATTTATTTCATTAAATAAATAAATAAATTATTTTTTATTTTCTTATAGAATAAAATTATCTAATTAAAATGTAAAGAAAGTTACTAAATGGAATATCCTTTTTATATAATAATGACTAGCGAAAACACTTACACTTTCAAATATGTATATTCACATTTTTATTAGATCAAATTATATAATTTTATTGTTTTCATGAATAATTAATTAAAAATAATAAAATTTAGAACTATTATTTTTAAGAAGAAAAATTATTAATTATTTTAAAATAGAGAGAACGTGTTGTATTATTTACTTTAAAAAATAAATTATTTATTTATTTTGATTTAAAAGGAATTTATGTAATTATTTATTTTATTAAATAAATTTCACAAAATTCAGCACGACTTCTAGTTCATTATTCAGTAGCCGTTAACTAGTCAATTTTATAATATCCTTACTCCAATTATTAGTCTCCTATTAAGGAATGAACTACTAATTGAAGTCATCATATTTTTCTCTTTTTTTAGCCCATTTTATATAAAATCAATTTGGAACATTAAAATCAATTTAAAGAACCCACTCAATTTCACACTTGCATACAGGCCAGGCTGGCGACACAATTGGCCAACTCTAAGTACACACCCAAGAGTGGGATGTATTCCTAAACTATTCCATTTTTTTAAAATGTTTTAATTTTAAAATTAAATAAATAGTTTTAATAGTTATTGTGAATAAATAATTTTAAGCACACAATGATCAATCTTTCTCTCTAATAAAATAAAACCTCTAATCAAATTCATGTATCTTTCTTATTTTATATACATATATTAGAAGAGACTCAATACTAGATTAACAAGAATTTCTTAGTAAATAAATTTAATTAAGTGATGATATTTTGACATCACTATTCATCTTTGACATCATTTAATATTAATATATATTATTATTTTATTTATATATAATATTTTATTAATAAAATATAATATCAAATAAAAATATACAGTGGTCTCAAACTAGTATTTTCCAATTTAACCTGACTTAGATATTACTCAACTTAAAACAACCAGTATCTCTAATCTATTACAGAAAAATAGGTTATACATACGGTTCATTTCACTTCAAAACAATGATAGTCTTTTATTTTTTTTTCAATATAGAAAAACTAAAACTAAATTCTATATTATTAAAATAATTATAACAAAAAAACTACTACTACTACTTGAAAATATAATTCATTGTATACCAAACATAAAATTTTTATTCAGCAGTCTGCCTAAGACGAGAAGAGAGGGATGAGGGCCTGGATCGAGTTTGATTTTATTGACAATAGAGTCTAATTTAAATGCATGTGATATGTATGATAATTAAGGATTTTTTTTTTTCAAATTGGGGTCATTCGTTACATAAATATTTAAAATGAACAATTCACTTGAGTGTGATACAATTTATTTTAAAAAAAATCATATTATTTAAGTACAATTTTATTTTTATAGTGACGGTGAAATGTATAAGGTACGGACAAGTTTTATGTTAGTTTAGAAATTATGTGTAGGAGTCACGATTTAGATTAATCACTGTGATTAAGTGAAGTAATGTATCTTAGGGCTGACTTTACTGTTGATGATTCGTTTGTGATAGAAAAAAAAGACATAAGCACAACGAATATTTTTAATTGAAATCGTTACCATCTCAAACTCATCAGGAAAAAAATTAAGTAAAACATGTAACTTCATTTAAGCATGATGATTAGTTTAAACAAATTTATAGCAACGGTTTTCAAGTTAATAAAGAACTCTTCCTTAACATACACAATTTCACATTTTTTCTTATTTTGTTAAAGTAAAATTGTGTATGATATTTTCACAGTAAAATCATGTCAATCTAGCATGAGTTGTCAATTTTAGTAATTAATCTTTTTTCCAATTTTAACATTTGTGTAAGGTTTTAAACTATATTAGAAAAAAACAATAATTGATAATGAAAATTTAAAAATCTTATAATAAATGAAAAAAGTAGAATTTAGAATTGAGACATGTTGATTTAAATAAAAATTATGGAAAAAAGAGGAGTTAGACACGAATGGGAATATCTTGAGTAAACTCTATTGTTTTAAATTGTTTTAAATTCTTATTACACTATGTCAAGGTATTTTTTTTAATTTTTTTATCACGAGTTCCTGAATTAAGTTCTTAATGAATTCAATTTTGTTCGATTCATAAGAAAATTTATATTTTTTTAGTCCAATCTAGCTTATACATATGATAATTTGAATTAATTCACGAATTGTGCTGAACAATTTTTTCTCTATTTTAAATATAACATAAAGTAAATTATAATAAAAAGTATAGAAGATAAAAAAATAAGAGTCTTTCTTTATATTTTTATATTTATTCAATATTTTCTACAATTTTCCTTTATTAATCTATACAGTTTAATACATCATTTAAGATACTAAGTTGACATATGATTCTTTATTTAAATATTTAAAAACTATGAGTATTAAATACAATCAATTAGAATCAAGGGAAAAATTGCATATAGACTAAAATATAAGACGTACAAGTGAAATTATGCTAAAAAATATATTATGTGGTTTTTTAGGCTTTCATTTAGCATTTTGTTTCCATTATTTCTAAAATTCTGGAAGATTTTAAATCTCTAAGAATTATAAGTCCTTTAACTTTGAATTGCATTTTAGTGTATTAGTTCAGTATTAAATTATTTACTGGAAACGAAATGGTCCACAGCATGCGAACCCAATATATTTAAGGAGTTTTAAAATAACTCACACCTACTCTCTTAATTAAACAATTATATATTGCAGAACTTATTTGCGATACAAATATTCTTTAATATACTTTTAACATAAATCATATACAACAATAAAAACACTTAATTTAATTGAATTTATCAATATCTTAAAATATTTTGCAATATTAATGTTTTAAAAAAATTGTTTTAACTACTTCTTTATATAAAACACGAGTACTCATCATATTTAATAGGACAAACACAAAAGCAAGACTTGTATAAAAAATTATAATCTTAAATAACTCCATTATGTTGGTGTTTTTTATACTAAGTACCTAATAATTAAAATTTTTTATTAGAGTTTTATTATTACTTTATTTCCTTATATTATGTTTGTTAATTTGATACTTAATGAGTCCATGTGTTATTGATCAATTTAATTGGTCTAAGAATAGCCACTTTTTGTCCCCCTTATATGCTCTGGAAGTCTATTAATGTCAACTGATCCTACACCATCCAACCCAACAACACCTTTTATATTGTCTCCAACTTCAAGTTCAAAAGCTCACCACCTACCCTTCCTTCCAAACTGTCAACCCTAATTATATACCATAACCCTAATTATATACCATAAACTAATCTAATATACCTTATTCCTGTTCAAAATCCAAGAAAGACGAAAAAAAAATATAGTTTTGTAAAAGAAAATACTATTTTGAGACTATTATTTATTTTATACTTTTATTTTACATTGTATTTTATTAATAAAATATTATATATAAATAAAATAATAATATATTAATATTAAATAGTGTTAAAATGAATAACCACTCTCTCTTTTGCAAAAGTCAAAATTGGGCAGGACATAAGAAAGACTGATACCCCTGTCTCCTTGTAAAATAAAAGCTGCAAATAGATTTGATAAAACGGGTCCGTTTGGATTGCCAAGAATGAAATAGAGAAATAGAATAAGCTGGCCTCGTTAGGCTGAGAGAGGTGGTGAACCACTTCCCTCAAACTCTACATCTTAAATTTTTGTTTCTTTATAATTTTATAAATTTTTTATTTTTTAAACATATATGTATAATATATATATATATATATATATGTTGAAATATTTTATTAGTTATTGATTAGTTAATATCTTAAACTGAAAAAAAATTAAAATATTTTTTTACTTGTTCGAATTATTTTATTGGAAATAGAATTTAGAATTTAATTTGTAAATATTATTTTATTTAAATTAAAACATCAAAAACAAAATAAATATTTTTTGAATTATTTTTTATTTAAATTAAAAAAAAGAGTTAGTAGTTCAACTCTCTCCGTCTCTAATTAACATTCGGAGATTAGACAAGTTATGTTAAAATAAATTAACAAACTAAAATATCAACCTAACTTACTAAATTAAGAAAGAACTATAAACCTACCAAATTTAACCTATTTTATCACTTAATAAACATAAAGTAATTTTCAATCTATTTTTAAACACTAACTTAAAAAAAAAACACATTATGAGTTTACAAGTGAAAGACATTAATTATTTTTTCAACTAAATCATTTCAATTATTATGATTCCTAGTTAGGTTAACAATTTGTTTTTATCTTTTTCTTCCACTAAAAATTATTTGAGTAGAAATGGAGTGTAGAACTAAATATACTAAAACATTTCATATAATAACAATTTGTTAATCAAACATAAAAAAAAAAAAAAAGAAAAAAAAAAAAATTAAAAAAAA
>Ga0209700_107160_pt1:0-15000 | contig 16176 bp, 8 predicted proteins | sample SiratroredBW_FD_187528 | JGI IMG/M metagenome (GOLD analysis project Ga0209700, IMG submission 187528) | Root nodule microbial communities of legume samples collected from California, USA - Siratro red BW (SPAdes) (version 2) | ecosystem: Host-associated > Plants > Roots > Nodule | place...
ACCAATCATGCTTCAATCTTGAAGCTCCCCTACCAAAGTCAAGCACATTGTTCCTATAGCCTTCAGCTTCTCAACACCCTTTAGGCCAATGATCTTCTCCTTCAGACCAACAAGTGCTGTAACTTTACCTGTCGGAGGTAGAATATTTTGAAAGATCCGGATTATTCTATCACTTGAGCTTGTCAGCAGGTCAACTCCCTTTCTGCTGAACACAATGTTCTTCACTTCACAATCACCAGGGATAGGAACCATGGCAACCACCTCATTCTTTCTATAGTTAACTAGAAGAATTTCCCCCTTTGAGTTTCCCACATAAACCAGGTTTCCGTTCTTGTTGAAACACGCAGGAGTTGGTGAACAGAAAGTAGTTCCATCATCAGCATTCCTGTTATGTGAGACAGAAGTTGAACCTTCGTTTCTCTCTAAGAGAGAAACTTTAAGCCAAGTTGTTTTTCAAAGTCTGGTAAAAATTTGTTCTCTTTTTCTTAATTAATTCATGTGATGCATTTTCTAATTTTAAGAGTCTGAGCTGCAATTTTACACACCTAGAAATTTCAATTGGTTTTCCTTTCTCACCCAAATTGTTTCGTTATTCAAACCAGAAATTCACATCAGATGAACTCTCCAAAATATGAAAAAATATTATTCCCTCACCTGTTGCTTATTTAACATATCAAATTGATGAGTGTATACAGAAATCATAAGATTTATGTGTTAAAGATCAAGGTTACTGAGCTACAGTTAAAAATCATCCCTATTGTCCAAATTTTTTTATCCCAAACACATGAGCACTTAGAATCTTTTATAAGCACCTCCCTGAAGCAATGATGATTTCTTAACCCCTTTCTCTAATGACAAAAAGGGGGAGAAAGAGAAAATATGACAAATAACATTTTTGCAAATACTTTGAATATTATTGGATTTGTTTTTATGAAGTTGTGCATTTGTTTGTTTTTCATCAAATAAAATTTTTCGCTGTTTAATTTCTTGATATTTTTTGCAATTATTTGTTCTTGAGACTTGTAGTTTTGTCATCATAAAAAAAGGGGGAGATTGTTGAATATTAGACGGTCCAAAGTCCCCTTATATTATCAAATCACCTGATAAAGTTTTGATGATAATAAAACTCAAATATACATTTATATTTGATGATTTATATACTTTGTTCAGTTACTTCTTTATTAAAGAGCAGCAGACATATGGTCCATGAAGAGATAAGTTTTCTTACTATTTACTTTTATGTTATTGATTTGTTTTAAATTGATTTTATATCATGATGTGCTTTAACGTTTAAATTTGTTCATAATGGAAATTAGTCAAATTATTATGGAGCATTTTGTGATTAATTGATTTTATATGCTTTAACGTTCAAATTTGTTCATAATGGAAATTATTCAAATTATTATGGAGTATTTAGATGTGAGTAATTGATTTTATATCATGATGTGCTTTAACGTTAAAATTTGTTCACAATGAAGATTATTCAAATTATCCATGAGTATCTCAAATATAATTTTTCTATATTATTTTAAATTAATTTTTTGATACAGAATTAATCAAGTTTAATGCAGTATAAAATATTAGAAAAGTATTTATAGTTTGAGCTTCATACATCAGAAGGTCAAGATTGCTCTGTTCAAGCATCCCAACGGCTAATTTCTAAAATACTACATATAGAGAAGCAATTTGAAGTTGAAGAAGGAGAAGCGAAAAGAGGAAAACATCATACAATACATTTGAAGAAAATATACTGGGTGTTTACTGTCAATCTGCTATAGAGAGCATATAGAGTTTTGTGTTGTGTGAAACCATTGTGTAATTCTTCACCTTTGTGAAGTAAACCCTTGTGAGCTTTCATTGTTCCCTTTTGAGAGTGTTTCTTTTAATCTTGAGTGATCTTGATCTCAGGGGGAGATTATGACTGGTATAACCTGGAGAGGTTTTTGTACTCGTGATAACTTGGTGAAGTTTGTGTACTCGTTATAACCTAGATAGGTTTGTGTACTCGTTATAACCTGAAGAGATTTGTGTACTCGTTGTAACCTGGAGAGGTTTGTATACTCGTTGTAACTATTTGCTTAATAGTGGAACCTCTTGAACGGTTTGTTCAAGGGAGAACTGGACGTAGCCCAAGAGATTAGGGTGAACCAGTATAAAACTGCTTTATCTGTGCTTATATATTATTGCCTTAGACAATCTTGGTCGGTGGTTTTTCTTTATAGCCAATTGAGTTCAGGCTTCATTCAACCCCCCCTTCTGGAGCCAGTTGTTCCTACATATATTAACATTATGCACTTATCTATATAAACATTATGAAGAACTTTAATGTGTAGCAAAGAATATGTGGCTATACTTTTAATAGTGAAAAGTTGTATTCATCTTTTAAGTTGGAATAAATATATCTCTATATATTTCTTGGCTCATAATGAAGATATTAAATTAATAGAGTATGACCTTACGATAAACATTTCTTTCAATAACTTTCAAGTTTTGAACCATGCTGATTTAGAGGCTAACTTATGCTTCAGGAAAGGCTTTTGTGGCCAAATCAGAAATTGTAAATGTGGTCATATTATGTCGATGTTTAACATTAATAATGAATACATTTCTAACAAACCCAAAAAATTAACCTGAAACACAAATTTTGTTCAAAAACACAAAAACCTTAAATTATACACAATTTTGAACCAAATTCTAAACAAAAACCCTAAATTTGGTGGATGAAAGAACAGATTGATAACATGACAAAAAGAGTGAGAAAAATCGAGATTGAGAGACTCATATGAGACGACAGAGAGCACGAGAATGAGTGCAAGGAGAAGACACCGAAAGAGAGACAATGGCGACGACAAGAAGATGATGGTTGACCGGGGAGTGAGGTACGGTAGACGAAGGATTTCCGGGGTGGGGTAGGCTAGACGAAGGATTTGCAGGAGTAGGGTAGGGTAGACAAAGGATTTGCAGGAATTAGGTAGGGTAAATGAAGGATTTGGTAGTATAATTACTTTTAGTTTTTAATATTTGTTTGTGAGGGGAAAGCTTAATTTTGTTTGTACAAGCATGTGAAGCTTAATTTTTTTTCAAGAATGAGAAGCCTACAATTTTACCTTTAATATTTTGGTTTTATGAGGGTGACTAATAGGTTACATTGAGAATATGTGATCTATATTATGATTTATATAGACCGCATTTTTTCTATTTTAGAACACACTTTTTTAATGTGATTTATTTATTTTAATAGATTACCAAAGAAAACTATGGCTTAAAATTCCCACAGCTTAAGAAGTGTGGCCTATAAGGAAAATAAACCACACTTGTAAAAGTGTGGCCTTTTCCACTTTAAGCTACGTGGCCAATGAAAGTGTTGCCTAAATTAATAAATGTTATAGTGTATACATTTAACACCCTATTTTGATGGTTAGTTTTACTCATACATTAAAGCAAAATGTTACAAACAAAGCATGTTGAAGAAGGCTAAATTTTGTCAAGCTTATTTATTGGAAGAGATGTTAATTTTTTCTTCATAATATTATCTGACTGAAACTCTATAAAGGTGGAGGGTCCTTTAAAATGAGGACTGAGGACAAAGTTCATCGTCTAAAGTTCCATTATCAATTTTCAATTATCCAGTTGTGACTTTGAAAAATGCATGATTTCTACACTAGATGAAAGAGATAAGAACGTTGCACATTTGTGCATCTTTTTAAACTATCCCAAAATGTAGGTATCGATCTTGGAAGCATGATAAAAAAAAAAAAAAAAAAAAAAAGCAGCTTGTTTAGAAGCTTGGCATGGGGTCCTACTAGAAACTATTTCATCATTTTTTTTAGTCAAGAGAGAACAACCTGATACATATGAAATTGATTATTATGGAATCTTAGTAGATATAGTAGAGGTAGAATACAAAGGTCAGCCAAACATAAACCTCGTTGTATTCAAGATTCAAGCATGATTGAACAATGAAGAAACTATTGAACCTGATTTTGAGATAATGAAGAAACTTAACTATTGAACAACCAATTTGTAACTCTTGCATTTTTTAGTCTTCCTAATTTTGGCATTATAATGCTATAAATTTCTCCTTGGAACATACCTTTCAGCTTCTTCACATTACAATTCATAGGAACTGCACATACAATGTTGAAGCGGATCGATCTTTATCTCCAACTGATCGTCCACCAAAAACTCTCACTCTTCTATAATCATACTCAAGTTGAGCACCTATATCATCTTCTGCATAACCTACATGAAAACTGAGAAGGATCGTGTCTTTGCTACGTCGCTGTATCTTTTTCCAGTTCTTTGCTTCAATACCCTGTCTTCTTCGTTTCTCGCTTTACTGTTGTGTCTTCTCTGTGCGTCCGGTAATAAGAATTGTGTCCAGCCCAAAGATTTACATTCGACACGGTGTGTACAGGCTTCCGCGTGTCGGTTCGACGGTTCATCGGACATAGGGAAGTGGCTATTCACCGTCGTGCAAGTCTCAGAGCTTTATAGATTGAAACCGTATATAAATTCAAAATTTTGAGTATTGAAATTAATTGTTAAAATTAATTTATTATAATAGAGGAATGTTTATTAGATGTTTAAAATAGATATTTAAAACTTATGAATGAAAAATTGATAGGAACTAATTAATTATTTTAATCTCTAAGAGTGACTTAATTATTATGTTACTAGTTTGATTATAATTTTAGAGAATAAAAATATTTTAGGAAAATTATAGAAACGTTTAGATTGATCGAAAAAAAGTAGGATGTATTGTAATATGTTTGAGTGATATTGTATTTTTTTTCTTGTACTAATTTTATTTATACTAAGTATTATGGATGCACATTATGGATGCACATACTAAGCGAACATTAGTTCCTGTTTGAAATTTAGAGCAGATAGTTAAACATTCACTAGTGAAAAAAAAGTCTTCAAAGTCGATTCTGGGAGGTCCTTAACATTGGGTCCCGAACCGACGTTGACTAAGATGATATTGAATGTTTTCAAGCATAACGTCGGTTAAACAACCGATGTCATGTAATCAACCACCACATCAATTTAAACCAGGCACCAACGTCAAAGACACACATCAAAAGTATGCTAAAGATGCAACACTACGTCGATGGTTATCTGAATTTTTAAGATTGAAATGCGTCACCAAGTCGGTTGGTGGCCAAACCGACGTGGTGAAGAGGTTGTCCACGTCGGTTGCTTCACTAAAACCGACGTGGTGTTTCTTTTAATATTTTTTTCAGATGCAACACTATATCAGTTGTGGTCAAAACTGACGTGGTGAAGCCATTACAATGACGATTTTTACTATAATTGACATTGTGTATTTGTGCTTTTTTTTAAAAAAAAAAAAAGACTGATTCAATAGCTACTAACCACCCTGCATCAGTTTCAGAAACCAACCAGAATACATTTCAATATACAAAATCGTATACAATTACAGTTAGTAGTTAAATATATACACTAATGTACACTAAGAACTACTTCTAATATATACTAAGAACTACTTGTAATCTACACTAAGAACTACTTCCAATCTATTCTAAGAACTACTTCTAATTTGGACAAAATACTTTACCCATTCTTTTATAAGATCTTCCAATCTACACTAAGAACTACTTCTAATTTGGACAAATTAAATTTTTAAACTTTTGAAATTTTACTTTTACTGTCTTTTTCAAGACGTTTTTTTTTTGTTAACCGACTTGGTGTACATATCGCAACGTCGGTTTTGCTCCAATCGACGTTATGAATGTTCATTTATTTACAAAAATGTCACCGCATTTTTTACAACGTCGTTTTCGATTTTAACCGTCTTTATACGCAGACGTTAAACAATGTTTTTTCTACTAGTGATTAATCATTTGTGTTACATATTGAATTGTCCGGTTGGATAGTTTGGAATTTTTTTTTTATATTTTTTAATATGTAGACATTGTATATATATGCTTAAATTCAATAAAATTGTAGTTTAAATCATTTTGTGTTGTTCTCTAGGTGCATACTTGACTGTGGTGATTTTATATATATGTTGGAGGTTTAATGTAACCAATTGCATTCTTATATAATCAATATTGAGTTTATATATATGTCTTTTTCTTTAATGTTAGTATTTTATTTCTACACTCATTGTCTATTGTGTTGATTCATGGTTTTATCATTGATTTTCAGGGTATTGAAAAAATATCATTTGTAATCTGGAACTAAATAAAAACACTGAATGAAAACTTGCATTAGTAGAAAAACGAGATCCTATGATAAGATACAATGTCGGTTAAAAAGAAATCAAATCGATGTGAAGAAAAACTGCAGTGAAACTTTTGCAATTATGTGAACACATTTTACATTAGTTACATACCAACAATATAGAAAACAACATTCCACATGGAGTGTTAACTCCAATTAACGTAGAAAGCACCTCAACAACCTCAAGAAAAGAAATTTAAAAAATAATTTGTCGCTCTACTTATTACATTGGTTGTATCACCAACTGGTATAATAGAGTCGATATTCTATATCGGTTGTGGACTACAATTGACACAAATATATCTTATAAAAACCATGTATAACAAAATATATATTACATTAGTTGTAACTACTGTAACCAATATAATATGATCTCACTTGTTTAACAATGATTGTTTTTTTTAATTTTCGATAAAGTGCATATTGCATCTATTTCGTTGAACATGTAATGTGATATGAATTACAACAAATGTGTTAACAATCAATGTAATATGTATAACAATAAATTAATTTCTTTTGAAATAAGAAATTAAAATTCAACAAAAAAAAAAAAGTGAATTACCATATGTTATATAACCATCACAATTAGCAAAATTATAAAAATTATTAACAAAATGTTAACTTAATTACACTTTTTTATCCATCTAGTATCAACCATCTTCGACTCTCATAATTTTAACTCAATTAATCAATATAAGAAAAAGCTGAATTAAATTTTAAACAAGTTATAAATTTAAATATTTAATTTAGTTTTTCTTAAAATTTTGTGTTGAATTAAGTGTTTATCTCTAAAGGCAAGTTGATGCATGAATTAGAATATAGTGAAAAGGTAAACCATGAATTAGTTAAAAATAAGAAGACACATGGGGAATAAATTCACACAATATTATATTTAAATAAAAATAAAAATATTTTAAATATTTACTATAATATAATTTTTTAACAGAGACTTAAAATAATCAAAATTTTTATGAGATAATTAAAATTGAATTAACTTATGTAAAAGATAATTTTAATTTTCATAAATTTTATATATTCAATATTTTTTATTTTCTTTTCCAATTCTTCGTTTACTCCTCCCATTATAAAAGCACAGGTGATTCAATTTTCCCTCCCTATACTTCATATCTCTTTCTCTCTCTCTTCACCTTCAGGTTTCTTGCAAAGATGGCCACATCTAGTAATGGTTCGTTTTCTTCTTCCCAACACAGTTTCTTTTAAGCCTTTGCTTTTATATCTTCTTTTCGTAACTCTTGAAATTACTAAAACTGTAATTGTTTTGTGCCACCTTCAAGATTTTCCGGATGAGGTAGAGGCGTGCTTGGAACATGGCCATGCCAAATGCATTGCCTTCAATCGTCGTGGCCAGCTTCTTGCCGGTAATTTCTTACTTACCCTTCTCTCTTTTTCCTTTTCTCTCCAATTCTTGAACATCAAGATCGCTTTTGAAAGCAAAAGAAAAGTAATTCTTGAAGGATGATTTAACAAAAAGTATTTTTTTTTCTGTTTCTGTTATCTTCTCTAGCAAGAACTGTCTGTAGAATAGTGTTTTAACCATGTAACAATGGAAAGATTGTTTTTTCAGTTCACACATTTTTCTTAAAGCATAAATCTTGGACATCTTTCTACATGAGTTATTTGTGTTGATGCATGGACTTACTTACATTGCATAGCATATGCCCATTATCTACTTGAATTAATGTGTTACATGAACATGAAAGCAAATGTAAGAGTACAAGTTCTATGAATCATTAATTGGAGGTATTGCATAGATTATGACTCTCTAACTCTTCCTTTGATCTATTGATTCAGCTGGGTGCGATGATGGAAGGTGTGTTATCTGGGATTTTGACTCCCGGGGAGTTGCTAAAGTGCTACAAGATGAAGAATGTACATCTCCAATAAACAGTGTCTGTTGGTCTAGGTCTGGTAGTAGAATTCTTCTGTCTTCTGCTGACAAGTCATTGTCACTGTGGGATGTGAGGAGTGGTAACAGGATAACAAGAATAGTTTTAGAGATAAACCCTCTTCAAGCTTGTCTTCATCCACGTTCCTCTCAACCACCTCTTTGCCTGGCATGCCCTCTCTCCCGTCCTCCCTTGATTGTTGACTTGAACACAGGAGAAACAACTTCGCTCAAAGTTTCTGCCTTGGAGAGAAACGAAGGCCCAACCTCTGTCTCACATAACAAGAGTGCTGATGGAACTACTTTCGGTTCACCAACTCCTGCGTGTTTCAACAAGAATGGAAACCTGGTTTATGTGGGAAACTCAAAGGGGGAAATTCTTGTAGTTAATTATATAAACAATGAGGTGCTTGCCATGATTCCTATCCGTGGTGGTTGTGAAGTGAAGAACATTGTGTTCAGCAAAAATGGAGCTGACCTTCTGACAAGCTCAAGTGATAGAATAATCCGGATCTTTCACAATATTCTACCTCGTACAGTTGAAGTTACAGCACTTGTTGGTCTGAAGGAGAACATCATTCGCTTAAAGGGTGTTGAGAAGCTGAAGGCTATAGGAACAATGTGCTTGACTTTGGTAACGGAGCTTCAAGATTCAAGCATGATTGGTCAGTGGAAATCACCCTGCTTCAGTATCACTGGGGTGGCAGGTGGTTCTGCTTGTAGAGGAGGGCACAAGATTTACATATGGAATAGAACTACGCTGCTGAAAATCCTTGAAGGGCCTGAGGAAAGCATTGTTGATTTTGCATGGCATCCTCTGAGTCCTATTGTTGTATCCGTTTCTTTCACTGGCCAACTTTATATCTGGGGCAAAGTTTTCACAGACAAATGTAGTGCATATGTTCCTAATAATTTCGAAGAGATAGGGGACAACGAGGAGTATGTAGAGCGAGAAGATGAATTTGATGTGAATTGTCCTGAGACTGAGAAGGTAAGGTAGTGTGACATGATCATTCTGGTCTTTTTTTCTTTCTTTATAAACTTTTTAGTTGGTCCTAAGTTCGCATCCTTTCAGGAGGTGAAACCATGTGAAGTTGATGAAGATGAAGAAGTTGACATTTTAACGGTGAACAAAGATCCTGATTTCAGTGACTCTGATATGTCTCAAGAAGAGTTATGTTTCCTGCCAGCAGATCCCAAGTTTGATGCTCCTGAACGGACAGACGAGTCAGTAGAAAGTTCTTCTAGAATGAGACAATGAAGGTAATGTCAACTGTTGAACCTGGTTTTGAGAAAATGAAGAAACTTAGCTATTGAACAACTAATTTGTAACTCTTGCATTTGAGTTTTGGTCTTCCTAATTTTGTGCATTCCAATTGGACCTCTCAGCTGTTGTATGTTTTGTTTTATTTCAGAAGCAAACTGGAAAAACATTTTTGGTTTTCAATTGTTTTAGTTTACAGAATGAAGTTCATTCAAATTTTAATCCAAACATGTCTTACTAAAAGAAGTTTGCGAGTGCTATTTTTACAGTCTTCAAAATTTCTGTGCAGATGCTTCGGGAAAAACAATTAAAAGAAGGAATCATTAACAGCAGATGCTTACTATGAAGACTCCCAAACAATCTAGCAAACCATTGTAAATGGCCTATTGTAAATTCTTGCACATAAAAGCATGTTTACTATAATGTCTTGTTTTTCTTTGTCTTTTACTTTAGAGATAAAAATGGAAGTGTAGATATGACAGATGACAAGATATGACAAAAGGGATATAGAGAAAAATGAAAAGTTTCAATTAGGAGTATACACTGTGTACTACATGTTTCCTATTTCTTGTCTTTGGCTGACATTTTGCATTAATTTTGGAAGTTGGGATTGACCTAGTGAAGGTTGGTAAGTCCTTTGCTATATATGATTTTTGGCTATACCCTACCCATAAAGAAATTTTCATCTTATGTTGTGTGTTCAGTGGGAAAACTTTGTAAAAGGAAACTTAACCAAAGTATGTTGACTTGTGTGTCTAGGAAACTCTATAACAAGAGAAGCAAATATAAAAGAAAAATTGGATAATTACTTTATGAATATTTTTTTTAAAAATTGAAATGAACATATTTTCACCCGTTTATGAATAAGAGTTAGGATTTTAATTTTTAGAAAAGTTGATTGAGTAGTTTAGAAGACTTATTGAGAGCGTTATTCTTGATTAAGTATCCATCAATTAATTGATCTTATTATAGATTGATGCTCAGTATATGAAAAAACATTCTCTAGATAAGTTAATCTTATGATCTTTTCCTTCTTCATTGCAAATTCTAAAATCCAAGAATTCATATTCAATAGTCAAACTAATAACTTTTAAGCTAATGTAATCAAATAAGTTAACTTGTGTTTAATTTTTTTTTCTCATGCTTTAACTTTAATGATGTTTTTAAGATTACAAAAAATGGCCTGGAACTTTTGATCTGGCTCAGTCATGATTATAAAACTTGTGCTTGTTTCACAATTAGTTTAGTGACTATGCATTAGTGCAAAGAAAAAAGACAGATATGATTATAGAATGTGACTTTAAATATATGTTTATATGCCAAAATCACATGAAGAAGATGGATTCCTTATGTTCTAGCTAAAGAACGAAGCTTGTAAGAAGCATAAACACCTAGTCCCAACACCAGAACAGTTGCACTAGTATACAGTAGCACATGCTTATCTTCATTGAACCTTTTCAGCAAACTTGTCACAGCTTGTGAAGCAGAAGCAGGCACCTCCTTTATCCCAATCCTTTTTGATGATCCAATATCACCAACTTTACCATGCATTTCCACTCTTTCTTTGCCCTTTCTCTCCCCAATTTTACATCCAATATCCCTAAGTTTACCACTCTTTGTGATGACACTTTCCTTTTTTCCTTGCTCGGGTGGTTTTTCTGATGCAGAAGCATTCTCACTGTCTTCCTTTGTTGTTTCTTTCCCATTAACCTTTTTCTTCTCACCACTTTCAAAATCTACTTCTCTTTGATTCTTGGCATTTTGTGAAATTCCTTCTTCACCCTTTTGAGGCACAGAATCACTTGTAGCTTTTGGTGAGATTAAAGCCTCATTAGCTTGTATTTGACTCTCAATCATTGATTTTGGTTCCTCACAGTTTTCCATTTGACCATTCTCACTTGATATGGTTACCTTTGGCATTATAATGCTATAAATTTCTCCTTGGAAAATACCTTTCAGCTTGTTCACATCACAATTCATAGGAACTGCATATGCAATGTTGAAGCGGATTGATCTGTTATCTCCAAGTGATCGTCCACCAAAAACTCTCACTCTTCTATAATCATACTCAAATTGAGCACCTATATCATCTTCTGCATAACCTAAAACAAAGCCCATAAATTTTTTCTTTAAATTTAATAAATCCACGAGTTTTGAGAAAGTTTATTGCACAAAGTTTTCTACTCTAAAATGTTACAAAGATAACTTGGACAATTTGATCCATAAGTACTTCCAGGATAAAAAACTAATAAGAAAAAAAAATCATATAGGCGTTTTCATAAGTTGAAACTAGCTTATACGATAAATTGAAAACAAAAATTCTAAAAGTTATATAAAAAACATTTTATAAAATTAATTTATACATAGAGTAATTTTAATTTATAAAAAAGTCAATTTTAACTATTTTTCTTATTTTTCTGTCTTACAATGCCTTATAATTTATTTTAGAAATATAATGATTTTAAAATTATTTGTTTTTTTACTAATAAACTTAATCAAGTACCCTGTATACATGTAATATGATTGAAGGTTCGAAAATTAATATAAAATCGAATGGAGGCAATCTAGGGTTGGTTAGTTACATAGCATACGAGAAATAATGGCTGATACATATTTGTTTTTATTATAATGGAATTTAAGAAAAAAACGAAAGAAAAAAAAAAGGAAAAAGAAGAACATGGTTGTGGTGGATGATGAGGTAATTAGGCATACAAACCAGGAAGGTGAAGAAGCAGGGAATGTGATTCTGGGGTCTCCTTTGTTTCTAATTTTGGCTGCCAAATTCTCATTATTTCCATCAATTGCTTTTTGTTTGTTTGTTTTTTTTTTTTGTTTTTTTTTTTTTTTTTTTTTTTTTTGTTTTTTTTTTGTCTTTAATTTGATTGGAACTTCTTGAATTGTGGGGTCATATATATAGATAGATAGATAGATAACTGAGTATTCAAGATTTGATGACAATGGATTGTTGAAGAAAGAATTCATTCCTTTTTTATTGCTCAATATTATGGCACGATGAATTATAACTTTGAATTTCCCTATAGTTCTTGGTATAACTTCTGGGATAAATAAAGGTCATATTCTTTGTTTGGCTGATGCACTTAAAAAGTCTAGCAATGTTGATATTTTAGAACGTAACAGGAATGATACTTATGGAAACGAAATAAAAGGAAAAGGATAGAATCTGAAAAAAATTTGAAAACACAAGTATGAAACATTTCAACGTAGTTTTGAATAAATTACTAGTGTGGCATTCGTGTTAATGCTTGGGTTATAACACTAGTATATAAGGTCACAATTATTCTCTAGTAATTAATTTAAATTTAACAGCAACGACTATAAAATATATGTGCACAACAGACATACACTGGTAAATAAGGAAACTCATATCTTACTTCCGTTGTCCTTTTTTAAAATTAAAAATCAGCATAAAAAAATAAGATTAAAATTTTTATATTATATTATTTATAACATACAAATATAAAATAATATTATAACTGAAATTATTAATAATTATAAATAAAGTTGTAATTATTAATTATAATAGAATAATTTTATATACAAGGTAATAATTCTTTTTAATTTATTCAATTAGATATTAAAGAGAGTTTAAAAAAAATTCTACCTTATATTCATCTTTTTTATGAAATTAAATAATCAAGTTAGTTGCTTTTGTTAATGGAATGAAAAATAAAAGTTAATTATATTACATACTTATTTCTTGAAATGCTTTGATGTAAGAATTGATGCTCCTTCCTGAAGTCAAACATTAGAAGAATTTCTGTTACTCAATTTCTATTGTAATTATTGCCAAAATTGTATTAGGAATTTAAAAACCTAGATTAATATCAGGCCTAACTCTAAATAGAACATTTGAATAGGTTTTTTAGACGCTTATATTCATTTATCCTCCAAATTTGTACATCATGCCCATACAACCATTTGTATTTTTTTATATTAAAAATATTCAACATTGTTAACATATATATTATTTTTAACAACGAAAAATAAAATTAATAAAACAAATATAAATATATCGAAAACTCTTCAAACGACATTCTTGCCCCATCTAAGTTTGAGCTCTTAACATCTTGGTAAGCCTCTCAACTTTCTTTAAATTTTCCTTTTATTATCTGAACAATTTCACATGTAAGTTAAATTGGTGGATTAAAATTGGACAATGAGACAACATAACCAAGTTCTACAAGTTTAAAATAAATATAACAAATAACTTTTCATTAAAAATCCTAATTTTTTAAGTATTTTGTGGACCTATCACAAATTATAATTTTCTGCTACAGACAATCACTTTAGCACACTCGTTATGATTTTCACATTTTCTTATTCAAAACAAATTTCTGCTATACATATCATCACATAAATTCCAAACATCTTAACAATAACTAACAATTAGCAGACCTGATTCGAACGATGAAATAGTGAAGTATCAATAAAATTGTCCAAGTATCCCACGTTTGAGATGATATATATATATATTAAAATTCACAATAATATATAATCAAATACGATTATATATATCACTTGGTTTCCATTCGTATAGAACATGAAATATGTATCAAAGATGAGATGTACTCTTTATTCCACCATGGTTTGAGTTACAGTTTATTTTTCATGTACAAGTATGAGAAAAGATTCATTGAGTAGAACATATTTTAGTTTATCCCTCAAGAGGTGATCCTATACGATACGTAACATCCCAATGCAGCAATGACAAGAATAGCAGCACCAATATTTGCTGCTAATTTTTTCTCTTCCTCATTGAGTGCCCCTTCTGCAAATTTTGTGAAAACGTGGGAGACAGAACCAACCCTTTCCATTGCATTCTCTCCACTCTTCAGTTCCCTTTTAAGAGAAGTTCTGTCCTTGTTAACTTTTGGACCAGACGTTTCTGCTTCCTTGTCTAACATTTGTTCTGTCTTGGTTTCTTTCTCTCCAAAATCTGCCTGCTCCTTACCTTTCACAGACTTTCTTGACTTAGAAGGTTCCTCTTTAACTTCCTTTGTGATCCTTTCCTTCTCTTCATCTTCATCACTTGTTTCTTCTGAATCTCCATCACTTGTTTCTTCTGAATCGTCATCACTTGATTCTTCTGAATATTCATCCGTTGTTTCCTCTGTCTTCTTTTCCTCCAATTGCTCTTTAACTGTTGGCTTTCTGGTAACATTTGTTGTATCAGGTTTTGGCTTGTCTTCCTCTTGACCCTTTGGAGGTTGCTCATCTGTTTTGATGTTTGGTTCTATAGCTGATGTTGCTTTAGGTTCAAATTCCTCTTGACCCTTTTGAGGCTTTTCATCTGTTTTATCCTTGTTTGGCATTGTTGGTGTTGGTTTTGGTTTTGGTTCAAAATCCTCCTGATCCTTCTGGGACTTTTCAGCAGTTTTGACTTTGGTTAGCATTGCTGGTGTTGCTCTTGGTTCAAATTCTTGACCCTTCTGGTACTTTTCAGCCGTTCTGACTTTGGTTAGCGTTGCTGGTGTTGGTCTTGGTTCAAATTCCTCTACACCCTTTTGAGGCTTTTCATCAGTTACCATTTTGGTTGGCACTGTTGGTGTTGGTTTTGACT
>Ga0209700_107161_pt1 | contig 16175 bp, 9 predicted proteins | sample SiratroredBW_FD_187528 | JGI IMG/M metagenome (GOLD analysis project Ga0209700, IMG submission 187528) | Root nodule microbial communities of legume samples collected from California, USA - Siratro red BW (SPAdes) (version 2) | ecosystem: Host-associated > Plants > Roots > Nodule | place: USA...
ATATATAAGAATAGTTAACATAAATTTTCCAAAAATAAATTTTATAGAAAAAAAAAAGTTACACTTTCATACATAAAGGTATTTCATTTACTATTTATTGAACTTTATCTCATAATTAAAGATATTTTTTAAACAAGTAATTAATCCAAGAGATATTATGGATCGAGTCTTCTAAAATAGAACAAATATCATCACTTCTGATTTATAATAAGTCCGCAAATGTTGAATTTCAACTATATCCATTAAATTATAATACTTTATTGAGTACTTGCAAATTTTTATAAAGTTTGAAATGTATTTGATTCTTTACTAAACAAATTGAAGTTATTTTATATGATAGTTTTCTAATTATAAGTGAATTTTACCTAAGATTAACTTGTTATAGATATTTAATTTATTTAAAATTAATGAAGATGATTGATCAGATAATATCAAAATAATAAATCGTTTTATATATATCACATGAGTGAAAGTTTACATTGATAAAAATTATTTGTTGTCAAAAGTAATTAAAAAATCTCCTAACTAAGATTGACACCTAAAGTTTGATTTGATCTTGTCCCTGGGATATGTTAATCTGTCAATGGCGTATCTTGTTTATTCAATTATTGTGTATATGGTGAGCATGTTTTATTCAACACAGTCCACCACTAACTTAATATATTTCCAACACAACTCCATCCGTTGAACTGGTAATTTTGATTCTAAAATCATAGATACACAAGATTCATGAATGAATTTATACACATGCTCACTGTTTCGCAGCCAGATAGGCATAGATTCCAATCATCTAGTCAACCGACCCACGTTTTTGTTGGCTAAATCTACACCAATCAATTCATGACGAGTAACTCTCAAATCAAACAATTCACACCATGCATGCCCTCCTTCAATCGTGAGCACCACCTTCTTAATTTACTCCTCTATTTGCCATCTATATAACTTCATCACCCATTTGCTGCCTATCAAATTCTCAAGCTATGTCCACTTTAATCATTCTCCTAGTGCTCTCAGCATGCTTTCTACCTACCTTAGCTTCACTGAATAACAGAGATTCAACAAAGGAGTTCAATGCCCTCTCTCCTATTCCAAGCTATATCACCCAGACTAGCCCTCAGAATGCTGTTATGAACACAATAGATTCATGCTGGCGAGCCAAAACAAATTGGGCTGTTAATCGCCAATCCTTGGCAGATTGTGCAATTGGCTTCGGCAAAGATGCCATAGGAGGAAAGTTTGGTGATGTGTATGAAGTCACTGACCCCTCTGACGACCCTGTAGACCCAAAGCCTGGCACACTTCGTTATGGTGCAATCCAAACGGAACCCCTTTGGATAACTTTCGCCAAGGACATGGTCATCACGCTGAAGAACGAGCTCATGCTGAATAGCTACAAGAGCATTGATGGGAGAGGAGCCAAAGTGGAGATTGCAAATGGGGCTTGCATTACGATACAAGGTGTTAGCCATGTAATCATACATGGAATTAGCATTCATGATTGTAAACCGGGTAAGGGTGGCATGGTTAGGAGCACTCCTGAGCATGTTGGGTATCGTGAAGGCTCTGATGGAGATGCCATTACCATATTTGCCTCCTCCAATGTGTGGATTGACCATTGCTTTTTCGCTCGTTGCACCGATGGTCTCATTGATGTTATTCATGCCTCAACTGCAGTCACCATCTCTAACAATTACTTCACCCACCACGACAAAGTAAGAAATATCAAAAACATTTCTTTTTTCAACCGTTCTTTTCATGACCATGAATAGTGTCATTTTTATGTACTTTTGTTATTCATCTACGAACTTTACTAATAACTAGTCTCCACATTACACAGTACTTTACCAATGACTAACCTCCATATTACATGGTACTGATGACATAACCAGTTAATAGAAGAATTTCTAACAGCTTTTGTGTTGAAAATAGGGCTTTTTCACTTAAGAAACTCTCAAGAAACTTCTATAATTTGTATCCAGAGGCTCATATTAAGGATCATCTATTCTATGCACTTCTTGCAGGTGATGCTGCTAGGGCACAGTGATCAATACAGCGCGGATAAAGTAATGAAAGTGACAGTAGCTTTTAACCGCTTTGCTAGTGACTTAATAGAAAGAATGCCAAGGTAAAAGAGTGGTTTGAAAGACACATTGAGTGAATTTTGTTTTTCATTATAAAGATTCAATTCCTTATATTCGTTATTTGGATGATGAAATGCATGCAGGGTGAGATTTGGTTATGCCCATGTGGTGAACAACCGGTATGAAGAGTGGCAGATGTATGCCATTGGTGGCAGTGCCGACCCTACCATTTTCAGTGAAGGCAACTATTTTACGGCTTCAGATGATTCTGCTGCAAAACAGGTAACTAGGAAAGCCACGAGAGTTCTCACAGATTGTAGCAAGTTAATAACATATTAAGTATTTCAGTTTCTGTTACTGAATGTGGTTCATTGGTTGGTGACAGGTTACGAAGAGGGAAAGTAGTGAAGTGTGGAAAAATTGGAAATGGAGGAGTTTTGGAGATGTATTCTTAAATGGTGCTTATTTTGTGCAATCTGGGTATGGAAGTTGCACCCCATTGTATTCAGATGCTCAAACTTTTATAGCGGCCCAGGCATCCATGGTGCCCTTTTTAACTCTGAATGCAGGGCCACTTAACTGTCTTGTTGACAAAGCTTGTTAATTTGGTTAAACCTTTTCACCTCTTTTCTTTATTTCTTTTTATGATTTTGTGCCTTGAAGCCCCAATAATTTTCAGTCATTTACACTTAGCAGCTGAGAGTGAAATATTGTTGCAACCCTAGCAGATTGCATCTTCGATCCTTTTGTATTACACCTTCTGTTGTTTCTTCTCGTTACATCAGTTTTCCTGTAAACATCATTATACTTCGAAGATAACCAAAAGGAGAACAAGGATGATGATATTTTAACATAGAGTGAAAGCTAAAGGACTTTAAATTAGATAGGATAAATAGTTTATATCAAATTTTTGCAATTTAAACATTAATCACCAATCTCATTTATTATAAACTTCACACAATTCTTTCATTACACATAAAACCTATACATGTTAGAAGACTTGTATTAAGCTGACTATAACTAGATATTAACATCTAATTCAATATACATAAGACTTAGATTACCAGAAAAAAAATCTAAAAAAGTAAAGATAAGTTAACACATCCAAAATTAAGTGTCTATAGTGAGTTTCGATTTGTATTAACTTCTTTATCAACTTCTCAATTAGAATAAGTTTATTTTTATCATAAGGATTATTTATTCTCTACTTTTTCTTAGTTTTTATCGTTTATTTTGGTAACGATAGTTAAAAAACTTGTTTTCACTCTAAGGTCCAAGATTTTTTAGTACTGTATTGTGTTTTAGAACTCTTTGAAGAAAACCTCCTAATAAGGGAAACTAGTATGAGAATTCTGCGATAGTATATTAGGTCAGAGTACTTGATTGTGAGATGAGATGTAATTTTAATTTTAAATGTTCTCTAATAGTGATAATGAAATTTTATACAATTTAATCAAATAACTGATTTTATGTTAATTGAAATTGTGGGAACAGTATGTTTGAATGCTTAGTAAATATCTAATGTGAGATGTATCATTGCATGTTTTGATGTTATGGATTAAATGAGGTACTCTGTTGTGCATGATAGAAATTGAGATTATATATTTTAGACAATATACTAGATATACTTGTTGTGTGTACTAAGTTTTGTCATTTATTATGTAACAGAGATCATCAAGTTTTACTAGATGATCTAAGTCACATAGACTTAGTTTCGATTTTGATTGGATAAGATTCTTATTTGATTCTTTATTGTTAAGAAGTGCTATCAGTATCAAATTAATGAATGGTAGAAAGAAACTTTATTTTAAAAAAAAGGAAAAGAAAATTTTGAAATTGAAAGAAAATGTTTTAAAAGAGAAAGAGACTAACATGAAATTGTTATTATTTTTTTCCGAAGAAGGGGGTTTCACACTTAAAATTTTTTGGTTCACGCTTTGGTATAATTGATAATTTGGAAGTTTACTGCCGTTCTATGTTTTCTTTCCCTGTTTCTTTAATTAAAAAGTGGTACATATGATAAATCTCAAAAAAAATTTGCTAGGCAGTCACTTCTCAATCTGTTAATTTTCTTTTCGAAGTGTGTAATTTTTTTTAAACATTAATTAAATTTAGGCCTAGCAAAAAATAAATATTTTTATTAATTCCTCAAAAATTGTACGGATTTTGTTCAGTGTATAAATTTCTTTGTTGTTGGTCGAAGTAATCTTGTAATATCAAGACAATAAGTAAATAACAAGAGAAATGCCATGAAGGAAAGTTTGTTATCTAAAGGTTTAGTGAGTGTTTTTACTATTAAAATTGTGCGCATAGAAAAACTTTTCCCTAGAAAACATTAATAAGAAGAATAAAATTAAATGAATTTTTCATAAGTTAAAATTATTTTATACATAAAATAATGATATAAGTTTAGAAAAAATAAATGAAAACGTTTTACGAATTAATTTATGTATAACTTAATTTTAAATTATAAGTAAATTAAAAATAAGAATTTTAATAATTTAAATGAGAAAACTTTTACAAAGTTATGTATAAATTAATTTTAATTTATGAATAAACTGATTTATAAAGATACTCGTCCAAAAAAATAAATAATTTGATTGAACGTAAGAAAACAGATTAACCAAGAAGAGAGAAGGGGTTCGAACTCTTGCGTCCATAATATTCTCTCAGTGGAAATAAGTTTGAAAGCATTAATCTTATAGGAAGAAACATATCAATTACATTAATTTTATGTTTATTCGTAACAGTAACTTAACATTTGAACAGAAAATGAATTATATATAGATTTAGTAACACGAATACTTTTGAACTATCTTCTCCAAATAACGACGTATAAGTGTTGATCAATTTTTAACTTTTTATTTTTAGGTTACACATTATAACTTACTAGCTTGTATTAATAATCTCACAATTGAATCCAACTGACCAATCAGATAAGAAATAAGTGAACCAATCAAAATTCTAGCTCAAATAAATAATAGAACCAACATAAAGAAAAACCAATTAAAATATAAAAAGAGGATCAAGTCGTTTTTTTAGTACAGTATATTATATTGATTTTTTCTTGGAAAAAATTCAAATTATTTGTTATTTTGTACGTAAACTTGTTACTTTTAATGATGCTATTATATATTGAACTAAATCTTATAATATATATATATATATATATATATATATATATATATATATATATATATATATATATATATATATATATATGTATATATATATAGTATATTTTTATTTAATAACAAAATTTGTTTATGTATTTCCGTAATTTGTGTTATTTTCAAAATTTTGTTTATATTAAGAAGTGATTTTTTTTTATTCACAAAATTTGAATATGGATGGTAGAGTTTTACCATAACTTACACAAATTGTTGAACCATCAATCTATACTCTTTATTTTGTTTATTGAGAAATAACGTTTGGTTTAAGAAGCGGTCTCTTAATACAGAGTATAGAATTATTTCAGAAAGTAATAATATATTGCTTCCTTATGTTGTCCAAATTCAGAACCCAATTAATAATTATGATCAAATTTAGGGATAAAATAGTTACTTTCACAAATTCTTCGTGAGAAATTAGTTTTATAATGTTAGTGGTCGAACTAAACTAGCAATCTCATTAAGATACTAAATTGAATAATATTTATGAAAGTCAAAGACTAAATAATTTTTTGGGACTATAATTTAGAAATTTAATCAGTGTATAATCAAATTTAAAACATGCGACATTAGCCACATTTTTGTTATCCTTGAGTGGAATTTTAGATGGTAATTGGCAATTAGCATAGTCAAACAATCAGCACAGCACTCGTGCATCCACGTTTTGCTTAGTTCAATTAACAAAACCAAAGAAATTAAAAGTCAAACATCTGAAGTGAATGCACAACTTCATCTAACATCTATTAAATGCACTCACTCCATTGGTTGCCTAAGCCTTACAACCATGGCCACCTCTTCCTTACTCCTCTTGTTTTCATGCTTCATACTGCACCTTGCATGTTCATCACAAAGTGTAGTCCTAAACAAAATAGACTCATGCAGGCTTGCCAAATCCAATTGGGCATCAAATCGCCAAGCCTTGGCTGATTGTGTCATTGGCTTTGGAAAAGATGCAATTGGAGGGAAGTATGGAGCAATATATGAAGTCACAGATCCCTCTGATGATCCCATAAGCCCAAAACCAGGCACACTTCGCTATGGTGTGGTGCAAACACAACCCCTTTGGATCATTTTTGCCAAAGATATGAGTATTCAGCTCAAGAACGAGCTTATCATGAATAGCTACAAGACCATTGATGGAAGAGGTGCTAAAGTGGAGATTACAAATGGGCCTTGCATTACAATACAAGGTGTTAGCCATGTTATCATCCATGGCATTAGCATCCATGATTGTAAACCAGGCAAGGCTGGCCTTGTCATGAGCACCCCATCTCATGTTGGCCATCGCCAAGGCTCTGATGGAGATGGCATTAGCATATTTGCCTCCTCAAATGTTTGGATTGATCACTGTTTCTTGGCTCGTTGTGTTGATGGCTTGATTGATATTATTCATGCCTCCACTGCCATTACCATTTCTAACAATTACTTTACTCAGCATGACAAAGTAAGCGTTACCATTCTTAGACAAAAAATAATACCATTCCTCTTAACTATTACTTTTGGTCCATAACATGTTTTAGTTGTTAACTTAAATTTGTACTACTATTAACCAAATACTCTCTTTGCACTCATTCTTTTTTATTTTGGATGTTACAGGTTATGCTACTAGGACACAGCGACGTATACACGGCAGATAAAATAATGAAAGTAACAATAGCCTTCAACCGATTTGCTAGTGGTCTAATTGAAAGGATGCCAAGGTGAGAGGGCATTTTATAGATTGAATTTGCATGGAACAGGTTTAAAAGAGTATATATATTAACTGGTTTGTATGCATGCAGGGTGAGATTTGGTTATGCGCATGTGGTGAACAACAAATATGATGGGTGGAAGATGTATGCCATAGGTGGCAGTTCTAACCCAACCATTCTAAGTGAAGCAAACTACTATGTAGCTCCCAATAACCCTGCTGCAAAACAGGTAAGGAAAGGAATACAATCAAACTAACATGAAATGAAACACCCTACCCCATTAATACATGGCAATACAGATTGAGTTGGTTTCTTGGATGACAGGTTACCAAGAGGGAAATGAAGGGAAAATTGAAGAGCTGGAAATGGAGGTCTTCTAAGGATGCTTTCCTAAACGGTGCTTATTTTGTTCCATCAGGCTATGGAAGTTGTGACCCAAACTATTCACCTTCTCAATCTTTTACTGCTGCACCTGCTTCTTTGGTGCCCGCTATAACTCTAAATGCAGGTCCCCTAACTTGTGTTGTTGGTAAAGCATGTTAGTTTTGTCTTGCAAGCTGCACTTGTATTCTCTCTCTCATCTTTCTTGTTTTGGTTGATTCCCCAAGACTCAATTTGGAGTCATGTATCAGAGTAGGCCAATTAACTCCTTTGCAGAATTGTGAGACATGCCAGATTCGTTTCGTAAGGATTATTGTAAAAGAAAAGTGTAAAGGATATGATTCTCCAGCAGAGTACTTTATCTCTAATAGACTATACATAAACCCCACATTAGTAAAGAACACCATATCAAACTCAGAAAAAATTGGGACGCAATTCTAGGCTGTATAATTGTGGTATATATGAATAAATAAACACAATAAAAAAGTAACAAAAGGAAGATGTGTATGCGATTCACATCATTTGGAGATCTTCAGAATAGCCTATTTTCGTTGCTTTGTACTCCACATGTGACTGGTGCTTTAGCTCTCACTTTCTTCAAGTACCAAACAGCAGCTCCAATTCCAAATGCACCCGCAACGGTAAAGCCCGTAACTGTCCCTGCAGCCACAATTCCAGCGCGCACAACAACAAACATAAGCCTAATCATCCACTGCTAAATCTCACATTAATTACATCTATGTGAACTTATTTAATCTCTGTACCTGCTATTACATGGACCCTCCTATTGTGCCTTGCAATGTCATAATCTGCCGAACAACCAATAGTCTATAACACACTTTAAGTAAAAGTTAAACACTTATACTAATCTTTTGATCCACATAAGTGACAACCATTCAGGAATTAATTTCTGGAAAAAAGTTATTCAGTTTTAGTTTGTAAAAAGATAAAAACTTGAACCACATTATTAGTATAATCTTAAAATAGTATTGAACTTGAATATACCTCTGCAATGAGTTGTGGAGTTTCCATCCTTACAAAGACACATGAAGCTCTGGTTCAGCGTGTCAAATCCACAAGTCCCACCTCCTTTCAACGGATCCTGGCACTGAAGGCAGCGCGTGGTAACAGGGATATCAAAATCAACTCTGATCCCATATTCCGGAACCTGATCATAAGGCATAGGAGCACCGACGTTCTTCCAATAAACGCTAGCATAACTGGTGCAATACTTAAGCATCAACCTAAGGGACTCGGTGGCTTTGGGATAGTAGGAACAACAAGTACTACGAGGGAGCGCAAAGGAGCACCCAGGCAAGTGCCTGCAGAGATAGCTAGCACTGTCACAGGAAGAGTCACAGTGTTCAGGGAAATGCTCACAGAACATGGGCTTGGGCTGAATGATGACGTTGTCCTCACTGCAGTTGAAGAACATGTACTCGTTCTGAGGAGAGAGCTTGAAGTGGGTGCTGCTGTCCAAACTGAAGGGTCTGGTGGGGCGAAACCTTTCACCATCCTCGCACCTCCACATGAAGGGATCAGTCACCACAACGTGTGGATCAGAGTAGCTAACGTTGCGAACGGGGTATCTTCCAGAAGGGGTTCTGAGTTCGAGTTTTCCCGAGGTGGAACATGCGAAAATATGTCTGTAATATGGGCTTCCGCATCCGTCGTCGATGCCGAATGGGTACTTGATGGGAATGTCCCCGCAGGATGTTCTGCACACGCTGGATTGAGATGTTGTGAGAGTGAGAGACGATGAGAGAATGAGTAGTGACAATGAGATTGTGTGAATGAGGTTGTTGCGTGTGAGAGGCATAGCCATGAGAGACTTTCTGAATCACTAGATGGTTTTTTGAATCAGAAGTGGACACAAGTAAGTATAGGTGGTGAGAGTGGAAGAAAAGAAGAATATTGGTTAAGTGTTGCTTTTATACTGTTCTTTTGCTTTTATTCCCTTCTGGTTCTTTTCTCCTTCCTTGCTGCTTTTGCTTTCTGCATTGTTAAGCTGTGGACACATAACATGAAGAGGGAGGACTCTTCGTTGTTAAGAAAAAATAAAGTACAATAGTTTGGAAGCACTAATCACAATGATATTTAACATTAGACTAATCTAGGTATTTTTAATGTAACCGAGTTTTAAAAACAGAAACTTAAAACTCTTAATCAAACTAATGTAATCCTTCACTAGTTAATCCGTACTGTTGAATACAATTTGATCGATATAAAGAAAATATCAATTTTTATTTTTTGTGCGTTTCTATCTTGTTACTTATTTTCACCTTCATAGTCTAACAAGAAGGTGTACGGCACGATTGTTATTTATATATTTAAAGGTATCTCATAGGTCTAGCAACTTTTTTTAGGATATTATGATATTATTTTAAGAAGCAGATTTTAAGTATACACTTATAAACAAACATGGAGATCTATCGTATATAATCCTATTAAAGCAATAAAAGAAAACACTTATCCAAGATTAATTGAAAATTATATAGAATAGAACTTCTTACTGTTTAGTAGGATTGAAAGAGTTGATCAAATCAATCAATACATTTTATCCTTAATATCTCGTACTTTTACATAAATTTGCCAAAAAAAATATTTGTAATTTAATCATGTACTTGTTTATGTAAACAGTATTGAACACGAAATATTTTATATATAGTTTATGTTATGCAATTCAAAATATAAATATAATTGAATATGATAAAAAGGGATATAGAAGGGTTTATTTATTTTTTTCATTAAAGGTAAAACAATAATTGTAATTCCTCTTCGGGAGTGCATGAGGAAACCACGGAGGTGCAGGAAGAAGCAACCAGCACCAATTGGAAATGTGGCTCTGATTCAGAAAGACAACTTGCCTGCGACTGAGGAAATAGGACTGCTTCTTCCTGCACCTCCTTATCATCTTCCTGCACCTCCATAATTTTCAAAATTCCAATAATAGACATGAGTAAATTACAAAATTATCCCTGCTGCTATAAAAGAAGGTTTTCCATGAAAGGGGTGCGGTGCATTTCTGAATAGTGGTAGAAGGTGTCGCAGTGGTGGTGGGAGGTTCCTACGGTGTTGGAGTGAGGGGTTGAAGGCACTTTGGGTGGGCGTCGGTGGTTGTGGGTGGCTGAAAAACAACCACCGTCGTCCTCGTCGAGATATCTGTTATTCATTTTTTCTGATTTTCACGGATTGTAGAAACCGTAGAAGTTTAATATTTACGGATTCTGTAAGCCGTAAGTTTAAAAACAAGATTTATACCTCTTACGGATTACACAAACTGTAGTTATTTTAACATTCGTAAGAGCTTACAGTTTGTACAAACCGTAAGTGCATAGGTGTATAAGAGAATTCTACGATTTGTAGAGACCGTAAAAGTAATAGACATTACGGTTTGTAGAAACCGTAGAAGCATTTGCATTTTTTTACTGTTTACGGCTTCTACAAACCGTAGAACATTGTTTTTGTCTACGGTTTGTAGAAGCCGTAAGAAGTGAAAAAAATGCAAATGCTTCTACGGTTTCTACAAACCGTAGAACATTTTTTTTCTGTTCTGCGGTTTGTACAAACCGTAGAACAGTAGCAAATTTTTTTTCTTCTGCGGTTTGTACAAACCGTAGAACAGTACAAAAAAATTTTTTTTCTGCAGCTTGTACAAACCGCAGAACAGAAAAAAATTTTCTACTGTTCTACAGTTTGTACAAACCGCAGAAGAGAAAATTTGAATTACCTACGGTTTCTACAAACCGTAGAACAGTTTGACAGTGAAAAAAAATTGGACCACCGCCGTCCTCCGCCACCAATCCACCACAACTACCTCTACAATCTGAAATTAAACTTACAATGATACTTACCTTCGGAGAGGTGCAGCCGCCGTCGAATGGGGTGCAGTGGCGTGGGAACGGGGTGCAGGCAAAGTTGAGGAAGAAAGGATGTGAAGGGTGGTGGAGGGTATTATGGGATATGAAATGTTTTAAAAAGGGTTAAATAGTAAATTTGCCTAGACTATGGAGGTGCAGGAAGATGATATGGAGGTGCAGGAAGAAGCAGTCAGGAAATAGTGGAATAGGCCCAAAAGGAAAAAGGAAACTACACAACCAATCTAAAGTCACTGGAGACAAATGAAAAAGCTAACGGGCTTTGAATGATTATGGACAACGCGGAATAAAATTCTAAGCCCACTGGGAAAATAGTGATGACAGGTATCACACACCGTCTATTTTGCTTTTCACCACCTCAACAGCGACACTCATCATCACTCACTCCACTAGGGTTTTGAACCAAACAAAAATAATTCTATCTATTTTATTAATATATAAACTATTAAAAATGAGCAAGTCCAAGTCATTAAGTGCTTACATGTAGTGTGTGTATATAGATATTTTTATAATTGTGGCAATGGCAGTGCCATGCATCCAATGCCACTAAAAACTATATTATTACTTCACAACATTTTCTCCCCTGCGGCTGAGAAAAAAGGCCAACTAACTTGTCAAAACACGAAAGGGTGTAAGAATACACATGACATCAAAGCTGGCCAACAAAATCAAGTGAATAAATGAAAACTATATTTCGGTAATTTCTATTGAATTTGATATAATTATATTTAGATGATAAATAAAACAAATTCGAATTATTTAAAAATAAATTAGTCAAAACATGATAATATATTACTTAAGTGAAAATGCTCATAAAATTATTAATAAGTGTCAACAAGAAATATAGACTACTGAATATTACTATATATATGTATATATATATACTTGCAAGTGGATTAAGTTTAAGTTTTTAACACACGCAAATATATATATATAAGCATTTAATTTCTAAGTTGATAAAACTTTTCACTTATATACGGGTGTATAATTTGATTGAAACTTATTTGTGATGTGCTGATATATGGATTGTATTTTTTATGTACATATAATTTGGTTAACCTAAAACAGAGGGGTGTGTAGTGTTGCAACAGGTGAATCTGATGCAACTGGTCCACCATGCAAAGAGGTAGTATATCTGCAAAATGGCAGAATGGATGTTTATTGTTGATTTAAGAAAGATAAATGATAAGAATGAGATGAAATGTTGGAGTAGTTAATTGGATAATAATTGTAGTGTGAAAGGTATCAATAGGTTTCTAAAGAGCGTACGCAACAAATAGCTGTCATGATGCCGTTCGCCGCATGGCTGAGAGTTTTTCTCTTCTCTGTGTCTCTCTCTCTATGCAATTTGGTCTGCTTATTTTCTACAATCCCTGCTGTCACAACCTAACCTCACACCATATTTCTACGTCAACACAAGTAAGCCACGTGGGGCAGGATCTAATCGTCAACCAATATCCTAGTCAACCCTAACCTTTTTCTCCTCTTTTCTCTTTCTCCCACTCTTCAAATCCTCCCATTTTTAAACCTTCACCACCTTTTCATTACTATAACATCTCTCTCACCATCAATAATTCAACTCAAATTACTCTTTAAATAATTGCTCTTTATAATAATTCCACCTTTTTATTAAACTAATTTTGAAATTTAAGATTTGAGCTTGACCTCACGGTGAGGGTTATAGTGAAGTAGGAATAATTATGTATGAATGTGCTATACGTACGTCATTGACTATTTGCCTTATTATAAGACTCTGTCTATATTTCTCGGAAAATAAAACCTATATATTACCTGCATTTGCTGACCAACGACCAACCATGTCTGACTAATTATGGTTACAACAATTTTTCCTTTCCAAAAAATTAAAATTGTAATGATCAACTTGTGAGGTTGTGAGGTCCCTCAAATTGAACGTTTTGAATTCAAAAATTATTACGTCTAGTTGTTTGAACTTGTGTTTGCTTTTAATCAGCCTCATTCAGTAGTACAAGTGCTACTCTCTATCTATGGACGTTGTAAATTTGTTAAGGTGTTCTTTTTTTCTACGTCGGCATCAGCTTATGTATATAATATATAACCATGTGCCAAACATCTGCTTCCATTGTTATAAGCCGTTTTTTCCTCGTCAAGAATTATTACCTTTTTCAGATGCTTTAGGAAAACAATTTCTACACGGGACTGTGTTTTTTTGCCTTAGCAGCCTCATCGATCTGTTTGCTATATACTTTTCTTTGGGCGTTGGAAATAATCAGAACGCAGACATTTTACTCTCTGCTACTGTAAATCAACGCACACAAAGCCATGCGTGGATAATTATCCGCTGTTGGGTTCACAGTCCAAGCCACGAGTTTCGCTATTTAGTTAACTCACCAAATAAGTAAATAAACAAAACACCAATTATTTCAGCCTTGATTTGAGAAAAATATTAGCATTTATTCAGAGCTATGTCGGTCAATGATTTTTCACAATTCATCACGAATTTTACTTTTTTTTTCTATAAATATAACCTTAATACTGACATTTTGTTTGTTTCTATATATCACATTCTTTATACGAATTTGAAAATAAAGAAAGACGGGGATAGTTTATGTTTGTTTTTGCGTGACTTTGGTTAGAAAATATTGTAGGATCCGCAACGACAGTTGATCCCTTGTCTTCTCTCATGTGAGGTGATCTACCTAGAAAGCCAGCTGGATAAAGAAATTTGGCCAATTTACGTATTCAATACTTATTGTTTCATGTATTTTAAATGAGCCCTATAATATAAAATTTTGAAACAAGATTTTGGTCATTGAATGGTTACTATAATTGGATTGTTATGTATTTATTCTAAAAATAGTATTAATGATATAAAAATAAAAATAAAATAATGGATATTATATTATACTATATTATTTTCTTATAACAATTTTGACCTGTTAAATTTATAAGGTAATTTTTATATTTTTATTAAAAATATTTATTTGAATTAATAAATCATTTGGGAAAAATTAAATATGAATAGTGATACTATATATATATATATATATATATATATATATATATATAATATATATATATATATATATATATATATATATATATTGTTGGAAAAAATCTAAGGGAGGAAATATTAATACACACAAAGAATTAACATCATCATCGACTTAAAATCTTACCACACTAGATTTGTGCACACATAAAGAATTAACATTACCTTAAACCCAAAATCTTACGACAATAAGAAAGATCGGAAAGATCTTACAACAATAAAATGGGAAGATCCTGAAGATCTTACAACAATAAAATATGAGTCAAATTCACACAAGGAAATTGATGTTACTTTTAATCTAAGACTTTAAGGCAATGAATCTGTAGATCTTATTTCTTATATGTTACTTAAATTTCTCATTCCTACTTTATTCAATATAGAACTCAGACTCTTATTAAATACCTAATATATTTTTTTTGTATCAATAATAAAAATAACATATTAAATGGAAGTATTTGAAGGTACTTCCACCCTAATACAATGAAAAGTTAATTGAGATGTATTAGTTAATATCAAGTTACAAATTCATGAGATTAATAATTAATCTTATTAATAATTAATCTTATGAAAATTTTAAAATTCAATCAATCAACTTATTTTAATGTCAATTAATGAGATATATTTCAATTTGGAGTTTAATTTGTAACAATTTGAAAAATTGAAAAAAAAAAACTTATAAGATATAGCCACATAAGCAACATGCTTTGATTTTTAATGAGGTTGGTTTCATTACCCTTTTTCACAAATTTTTATTTTATCATAAACTTTCTAGCTTATCAAATATCATTATAAGATAAATCAATCAAGTTCAAGATGACACTGATATAATAAAATTATCTAGAATTGAATTAAAAGACTGTCAGGATGTCAGAACATACTACAACCAACTCATAACTCTAACTTGTATGTTGATCTTGCTCTTTCACTCCTTTTGTCTAAACCTTTATCTATTTTATTAACATTCCAAACAACATCTAATAATATCTTCTCTTTCATATTTTTCTTTTTTTATAAACAATAAAAATATGTTTAATCATATTTTTCTTTTTTTACAAACAATAAAAAATATATTTAATATAAAAATACAAGAGGAATGTTTCGTAATTTCCTTAAAGATAAAAATACATTAGTCATTTCATCACTTTCATTTGTTATTTGAGTTACGAAAATAATAAACACTTAATATTTTCTACACTAGTAGAAAAATAGCCTTCGTCGTCAGTTCTAAGAGACTTTTTTCGTCGGTTTTTGACCCGACGTTGACCCAGGAGACGTTGAATCAGACATCGGTTTAATATCCGACGTAGTGATTGAACTCACTACGTCGGTTAAGAAAACCAAAACCGACGTGGTGTTTAATAATATTATTATTTTAGGGAGTTACACCACGTCGGTTTTGTCCCCAAAACAACATGGTGAAGAGAAAACCCACGTCGGTTTTGGGAATCCAACCGACGTGGGTTTTCTCTTTACCACGTCGTTTTTGGGACAAAACCGACGTGGTGTAACTCCTTAAAATAATAATAATATTAAACACCACGTCGGTTATAGTCAAAAACGACGTGGTGAGTCCTTCACTACGTCGTTTTTGACCTTAACCGACGTTGTGTGTGTGTTTTTTTTAAAGAAACAAATTAAATTAGCTACTACCCAACCTGCAAACAGTTCCACAACCAGATTTAATTCATTTTCAGTTCATATAATTTAATTCTGAAATAGTCCAACAAATAATATACATAACAATGTACACTAAAATGATCTTGTAATACATTAAGAAAACTTCTAATACTAAGATGTACTTCTAACTTTAAGAAAAAACTTTGCCCATTCTTGTTGAACTTCTTCTATGTCAGACCTTGCCAATGGCTCTGTATCTATAAAAACCTGAAATAAATGTGCAAAGTTTAGTCTTAGAATTTCAAAATTAACAAACATTTGACATA
>Ga0209700_107162_pt1 | contig 16174 bp, 14 predicted proteins | sample SiratroredBW_FD_187528 | JGI IMG/M metagenome (GOLD analysis project Ga0209700, IMG submission 187528) | Root nodule microbial communities of legume samples collected from California, USA - Siratro red BW (SPAdes) (version 2) | ecosystem: Host-associated > Plants > Roots > Nodule | place: USA...
AAAAAAAAAAAAATAAAATATATATATATATATATATATATATATATATATATATATATATTATATATATATATATATATTAACAGTGTTACAGCTGATGGTATAATAAAACTCCTATTGAAAAATAAGTTATTTTAGATATTCTAAAACTGATGTTTTCGGACTTTTTTTTTTTCACTCAATTACAACGCAATATTTTGTTAGTATACTATATAATTAGTGTAAATACTAGTAGAAAAAGCACATTTAATCACGGTTATACTAGGCTTATAAATACGGGTTTGGAACCGCGGTAGATCTAACTGCGATAAAAAATACTGAAGATATTAAAGTGCGGTTGTATAACAGCGATGAAAAGTATGGTTGTTTGTTAACAACCGCGGTGGTAGTGCCCAATTTGATTTTGAGCAGGTTGTGCCCAATTCTCTCCTTACTCAACAGGTAGTGGACCAGGCTGAAAAACTCCAAGCCGTTTCAACCTTCTAGCTCCACTTCTCAACTTGAGATCTGCATCCTTAAGGTTCACGTGACAAGATTGATGAAGCTGGGATTTTGGCAGTTACGGAGGCAGTCGACGAGGCTAATGTGCATCGTGGAACACCCTCGCATGGCTTAACTTTGTTGGTGGCATGAGTAGCTCCCCATTCAAATCATAACCCTTGAGTAGCTCCCAAAGAATGACAAAATTCCAACAAACTCCACCGATTTCTTCATCCGAAACGCCGCCATCACTGAAAACAAAAAAGTCCAAACTAGATTGAACACTCAAGGAGTAAAACCAACAAACCAGCAAAACCCACAATCGTCACCGCGCACACTCACCGGCAACATCCATCTCAAACTGATTCACATAAAAAAAACCTTCACAAATTTAAACAAAAACAAAAACACAGATATTCTAAACTCCGCAGAAAATAAAAAGCAAACAAACCTCACAAATCGATCGGGCGAGCTGCAAAATGGAAGGATCAGGGAGCGATTGGCGTAGCGACGAAAAGCGAGGGCGATCGAAGTGAAGATCGTGAAGGAAGGAGTGAGGAAAGGGCGAAAAATGCGTAATGGTGAAAGAGGAAAAGGTGGAGGAGGCTTTGAAAGTGTAACCAAAAAGTGAGCGGGATCCCTAAAACAGGGGATACGAAGGCGATTGTTAGTGGGAACCGCCTTCGTATCCTCCTGCAAAACATTTTTTAAATTATTTTGTAGAAGGATACCAACGCGGTTGTTTTCAGAACTGTGATGGTATCCTCCCTGCAAAATAATTTAAAAATTATTTACTACCTACCTTCGCGGTTGTTTCTAGAACCGCTATGGTATCTCCCTGCAGTTTTTCAATTTTAAATATTTGTGGTCTTACAATCGCGGTTGTTTCCAGAACCGCGATGGTATCTCTTGAGACGTTAATAGATTGCGATTGTTGTGTACAACCGCGCTGGTATGGTTGCACTTAATTTCAAAAATGTCACCGCATTGTTTTTAGTTGCGGGTCTATCTTAACCGCAATGATATCCCGTCGTGAAATGTGTTTTTTCTACTAGTGAAAGTTTTAATAGTTTAATTTGTATTGCATGAAGACTAACTTAGTAGTACCTGTAAGATTTAATTTGGTTAAATTACATAATTTATTATTTAATTGTCATTAATTTAGAGGTATCATCATTTTTTCCCGTTGTTTTATCATTAAAATTTCAATTTTAACACATGAAACTGATATGTATGTCTTTCCATATGCTACTCAAGCATATGAGTTTTATACACATTACTCTGATCACATAGGTCTCACAAATATAGATAAAATATTAAAAAACAAAATGTATATAAATTAATACTCCTACAACCTCTCTCGAACTACCACAGTATCCTAACATTATATTTTTTTCTTTTATCAAAATAAAAATATAACATAAATAAATAAATGTAAGCTAAAACATAAAAAATATACATAAATCATTAGATATAACTCATAAATTTATCATGCCATCACATAACAACACATACTCAATCTAGATAAATTCATAATAATTATAAATTATATGTCTCACAATTCATTATTAAAAAGAATTCTCAAACAACAGGAATCTTGGTAATTTTTGGAATTTCCTTGACCTTTAAAGAAGTTATGATCATGTATATTTGAGATCCCTTCGGAAATTCATTGTGGTTGGTAGTAGTCTCTTTTAATTCTCTTGGATCTAAAACTTCACCAGTATTTGATTTGAAAATTAAGGTTTTATCATAATAATTTAGGAGAACATGGTTGGAAAATAACCAGTCCATTCCAAGAACAATAGCCAAATGAGATAATGGTAGACATATAAGATTTACAAAAAAATACCTATTACCTATAGAAATACGACAATTTGTACATGCAAGCGAGGTGATAACTGGAACATTGGTAAGAGCAGACACAATTAAATCATATGGTAATAAAGAGGTAGGTAACTTTAAATGTTTCACACAGTCATGGGATATGAAAGAGTGAATAGCACCTAAATCATATAGTACATTAACGAGATGACCATTTATGACGCATTTACCTTGGATTAGGTCTTCAGATTGAACAGCTTCAGTACCATTCATGGTGAAGACTCTTCTAGTTATCTTTGGTCATCCAATATGATTCTTTCCTCCATTGCTACTTCCTCCAATACCTTGTTCCTTGGTTAACTCTCTACATTCACTCCGATAATGACCCGTTTTTCCACAATTAAAGCAAGTTACAGTCTTTGTGGGGCAATTCTTTAATAAATGAGGTCCTCCACACTAGAAACATTTGATGGGGTTGGTTATACCTGAAGCATTGGTAGGAAAGGAATGTTTTTGCCAAGAAGAATTCCAAGAAGTATGGGAAGGGCATTGATAAGGTTTCTTAGGGTTGAATTCATTTCTCTTGTGTCTCAATGGCCCTCCTTGCCTCCATTAGTATCGTCTTCATAAATCCTACAACGGTTTACAAGAGTAGAAAATGAGAAAATCTCCAAGTAACTAACTGCCTGTTCAATGTCGGCTCTTAGTCCGCTTTTAAACTTTGAACAACGGAAACGTTCGTCAACCCTTTCATGAAAATAAGGACAAAATTTTGACAACTCGTCAAATTTTGCCGCATATTCTCCTACAGACATTGTTCGTTGACGAAGGTTAAGAAATTCAACCTCCTTCCTCCTCTGAAGATCTTCTGGAAAATATTTCTCCAGAAACTATTGTTTAAAAATTTTCCCAGTAATTTGTCTTCCTTCATATTTCAATTGTTGCTTGGTAAATCTTCACCAGTTTTTAGCTTCTTCAACAAGCATAAAGGTAACAACGTGACTCTATTTGCATCAACACATGACATTGCCATGAAAATTTTCTCAATTTCTGCTATCCATGATTGAGCACCATCAGGATTAAAGTCTCCTTTAAATTTTTGTGGATTGTTCCTATGAAAGGTTTCTAATCCTTGATTTTCTGTGAGTTCAACATTTTGCTTTTGATTTATATTTTCCAAGACAATTGTTATTCTTTCCAACAACTCATTTGTAATGTTTGGTCCGTTGTCCATATTTTTCCTGAAAGAATGAACAATTATCTTAGTTTTTGCTAGATTTTTTTTTTATCTAACTCTCAGCATTAATCTTTGTTAGATTATGAAACAACTAACTCTAACTTGTAACTTATTCCATAATTGTTATACAAATATTCATTCCACATTCTTATAATTTTGAATATATCACTTTTTATTCATCCCAAACTAAGAAGTCAATTCGTTTCAAAGATATCCTTTAAAATTAACTACATTGATTTGAATTATGTCTAACAAGAATAACAAAATATTCATAACGTATGAAAATGTTACACCAAAGCAATTATTAATATAAACTATTAAATAATACAACTTCAAACAGACATTTAATATAATAAATCATATTACACTATAACAAACATACGATTCAATGTGAAATGAAATGTAGAAATAATCACTCAAAATCCTTTATTCAAGATATACCTTAAGGATCAAATGCTTGCAAATTTAATTATTTTCTTTATTAAAGATAAAGTTGCAAAAGGGATTCTTAAGATAATTTATGTCAAAAAAAATTATATCTTTGCAAATGTTTTCATCAATATTAAAAAGAAAAATTCAATATTATTTTTGAGATGTTTATTTGTAATATTTTTCTGGCATCTAGATGAGGTCTATTGTGGTTAATTATATGTGATTTATTATGGTTAACTTTTTGGTTTATGTTTAGTTAATTTGGTTTATATATAAGTTGTAGAAGACTTTTTGTTTTATTCATTAATATTATACCATTACCTTTACACACTTGTAGAATAATACATTTCCCTGTTATTACAGAATCAATAATTGGTGACGTGAATGTAGAAACAAAGATAAGTTGGAGAGTAACATAAACGTTATTATTCTTCTCTGAAACCTCGTATACCATGGGGTTTTTTCTAATTGAGTCATGTTTTTAATTAATCATTTTTAATGGCTGCTTTTCCATTGCTACACATTCTCGTTCTGCAAGCATCGTACAACTCAATCGAAGGATGTATATCTTTATATCTTTTAATTTGTTTATGAGTTTCCTATCTTTTGTACATATCAGTTCTGTTATGCGCATATTCAATTCTTCAAGTGTCCTCGTGCTCTGCCGCAGCCATTGGCATCTGTTAGAAAAGTCAATTGCATTTTTAGTGGCTGTACTGAGAAATTTAGTATTCTTCCGTGCATTGAAATATACTCTAACATATCTCCTACATGCCATAAAGCTATCACATGTGTTCAAGGAAATAATTTTTCAGATTGAGATTTACAATATAGTCTATTTATATTTTCTTACTTGTTTTAAAAGTTGAGATTAATATAGTCAACTTATATTGTTTTATATGTATTGATTTTTTGAAAACTCTAGATGATATCTTAAATCTATATATAATACTAGGAAATAATATTATTATAAAAATTGATAAGTTCTGAAAAATTGGATAAAATAAGTGAATCGCTTATTTACATTAGGAATCATTTTGACATTAATTAAACCCAATTTCAAGTAAAATATTTAAATATTTCATAAAATTCTCTCTCTCTATATAATATTGGATATAATACTTTTTTGTTATACTATACACATTTCTTAATGGGATATAATAGTATCTATTAATAAAGAGCTAAACATCAAGACATATCATTTCAGTGTTTTTTTCACGAAAAAAGAAACTGATATAAAAAATAACTTAAATTCCTAACAATAAACACACGGAGACCAAACCCATATTAAACATCAAGAGAACATTTTCGCTTCAAAACTTAGACTCATCATCGTTTCTAGCTATATATTGTTTATCTTATTCAGTTTTATTTAACACCTTAAATTCTTAACAATTTTATTTATAGGATTTCCAAAGGTTAATTTCATAGATAAAGAGTGCTGCCTTGCCACCTGGGTCATTTTTTAAACTAGTTAATACATATATCCATCCAATTTTAAATAGGTTGACTTAGTTTTGACAGTCATATATACTTTAGGTTTTTTTTTTTATCAATAAAGAATTTTATTCAATATACCATTTGTTTTATCCACGTAATACTATATATACGTTAGGTTAATTATATGCCAGTTTATATATAGTTCTCCCACTTTCAAGAAGAGATTTGCTTTCTTTGTTTTTGTGGACAGATATTATAAGATGAGAATATTGAGTATTATGTGGATCAACATTGACACCAGGATATTATTTAATTAGATTTTTATAATTCAAAGTGGTTGTAAGACATGGATGGTGAGAGTATATAAGGGGATTGCAGGAATGAAGTGTGATCATCAATTCCCTCTCTGCATAGTTTTGTGGTGTGTTACATTCTGCACCATGCCTTCTCTCTTGGCCACTGCCAAGATGTTCTCATTGTCTACTCTCCTGCTTCTTCTCCAGCTATTCACAATAAACCTTCGCACTGCAGGTTCTCATTTACTTGCACCATTGCTAGAATTGGCACATATAATAGTACACCATATTCTCAGCAAATATCACTTTTAATCTTAGTGAATTCAGAAGGTACCTTTTTTTTTTTTTTTTTTTCTGATCAAATTATCACTCTAGGTCTATATCTCTAATTGGTTGTTTTCTAGAAAATTCTTAAGTGTTGTTGTCAAATGTCATTGATTAATCTCTTGTATAAAATAATTTAAAAATTGTTTTAAGAATACCAACACGGTTAGTATCATTTACTTAATTTCAAAATTATCACCGCGATCAAATGCATCATAAGTAAGGTACATTAATGAATGCTTCCAAGATCATGAGACCATGACTTGTGTATTTGAAGGATTCATCCCCTATATATATTGCTTGGTCTGCATCAATTATAACATATTCTTGCAGCATTTTAATTTCATAGATTACAATTTTCATGTTAATTTTGGGTTGCAGATGCTCAAATTGGCGTGTGTTATGGCACAATGGGGGACAATTTACCCCCGGCAAGTGAAGTTGTGAGCCCTTACACATCAAACAGCATAACAAGAATGAGAATCTATTATCCTAATCAAGATGCTCTGAATGCACTTCGAAATTCGAACATTGAGCTCACTCTTGGCGTGGCCAACCCCGACCTTCAAGTTCTTGCAGCCAGCGCCGACAATGCCGTTCAATGGGTGCAAGCCAACGTGTTGAACTATTGGCCCAGTGTGAAAATCAAGTGTGAAAATCAAGTACGTGGCAGTTGGCAATGAAGTGAATCCCGTTGGAGAGGGCTCTCAGTATGCACAATACGTTCTACCGGCAATCCAAAACATATACCAAGCTATTAGGACACAAGGCCTTCAGGATCAGATTAAGGTTACAACAGCCGTTGACATGACCATGTTAGGAAACTCCTACCCCCCATCACAAGGCGCCTTCAGAGCTGATGTGAGGTCATACATAGACCCCATTATCAGGTACTTGGTATATGCAGGTGCACCTTTACTAGCCAATGTGTACCCTTATTTTGGTTACTCCAATAACCCTACGGACATATCACTTTCCTATGCTCTTTTCACCTCACCAAGTGTTGTGGTATGGGATGGTCAATACGGATACCAGAATTTGTTTGATGCTATGTTGGATGCTGTGCATGCTGCAATTGATAACACTGGAATTGGTTATGTTGAGGTTGTTGTATCCGAGAGTGGATGGCCATCTGATGGAGGCTTTGCTGCCACTTCTGACAACGCAAGCACTTACTTAAAAAATTTGATTGCTCGTGCCAAAACAGGTAGCCCTAGAAGGCCTTCAAAACCCACAGAGATCTATATATTTGCTATGTTCGATGAAAATCAGAAGAGTCCTAACATAGAGAAACATTTTGGCCTCTTCTTTCCCAATAAGCAAAAGAAGTATTCTTTTGGATTCACTTGATCAAGGAACTATCAAGTTGACCTAAAGTTACATATGTGTAAGGTCAAAAGCTTATTCCTACAATTATCTATGTTATCCCACCCACAAAATAAGAGAGTATGTTGTTTGTGTGAAATAATTATCCTTCGTTTTTTGATACAAAGACGTTGGAAACCTTATATAAAGATGGAACTATATATGTAATATGAGAGACTCTCACCCACTTGTCTTTGTTACCTCAATTTTTTATGAATGTGAATTGAATTTTTTCGACGTTTATCATGACTTTTCTTTTTATTGGATGTTTATTGATTATTTTTTAGTATTGATTGAAAAGAACTTTTCAATTAACAATAACTAGAATTTTCTTTTACCAATATTAGTTGAAGAATTTTTTCAAAAAATATCAATTGAAAAGTCAGCAAAAAAAAAAAACTTCACAAAATATGTGATAAAAATAACTTAGATTAATGTAAACCTAAATAATTGTGATCATACAAGAAAATCTTGATTGACAACAATGAGAAAAAGATTTTCAATTAAATTGATTTTTTTATAAACTTAAAAAAAAATAACAACAATTAAAGTAGACTAAAAAATCATAAATATTGATATTTTTTAAATTATTGATAATTATTTAATATCAAATAATTTTTTATTTGATGGTTATTAAAATATTTTATAGAAAAAAATCATTAAATTTAACTTATTTTATTTGAAAAATAAAACAATTTACATTTAACCTATTTAAATGTCTTAATTAAATTTTATTCGAATACGGAATAAGGGAAGAAAATTATGCAACAGAAAAGTGTTTCATAAGTTCCTAGAACTCCAAAGTTATTGATATTTTGATAGTAGCAAAGCTTTAAACCTATGCATCGTCACTTCATTAGTCATCATAGGATTCTAAGTGTAAGGATAGTTTGGTGAGTGATCTTGTTGATTTAGGGCAAATTACGAGTGGTGGATGTCAGGGTTGGAATCTAGGTTGGCGTAGGGAGAGGTTTGTTTGAGAAAAATGTATAGAAGAGTAGTTGTTGATAAGATATCTAAAATTAATTGGAATTTGGAAGGTAAGGATAGGCTTATATGGGTAGGGAAGGATGAGAAAGAGTATACAGTTAAGTTTGAATATAGTGTTTTGAATAAAGAGGATGCAATGCAGTCTTATGAGGTATTTCATTTACTTTGGAGTTAAAAATACCTCCTTCAGTGTTAGTTTGTGCATGGAGAAGTCTTTTGGACAAGTTACCGACTAGGGTAAATTTAGGTAGGAGAGGAGTGTAACTTGGGAACGCATGTTGTCTTTTATGTCAAGATGGGGATGAAACTTCTCAGCATCTGATCAGTTCATGTAAGGTGTCACAGAAAGTATGGGATCAATGCGAGAAGTGGATTGGGAATGTGACAGTTAGGCATGAGGATATCATTTCTCACTTTCAGAGCTTTCATTTAATGGGTCATAATAATAGGGTCAATTCAGTATGGAAAGGTATGTGGGTGGCTATTTTATCTGAGATCTGCAGTTATAGAAATAAGGTAGTATTTATAGGCCGAGTAGTGGATGTTGAAGAGATTTTTAGTCTAGCACAGCTTAAGGGGTGACTTTGGATTAAGTACCTTTCACATAACTGGAACATGGTTGTTACAATTGAGTTAATTTTGCTTGTTAGGCTAGTAATGTGGCTGTTGTCTATGATCAACACAATAGTTGTGACCTTTTACCATTCATATTTTGGAAGGGATTGAACTGTCCCTAACGCTTTATATCCTAAATGGACTGTGTAAATATTTTGATGACCCCCTTCCCAAATCCAACCATCTGAATCACCTTTCTTCCATTGAACAGTAGAGATCAAACTAAATAATTGTTGTTTTAATACTTCCTCCCACTCAAACATTGGTCTTCTCCACAATAATCACCATCTAAACTACTCTCCTCTCCCATCTTTCACCCTTTCACCTACTTGTCTCACTGTTTTCTCCTTAACAAAGGATATTGAGAATAGTCTAAAAAACCTATCCATTAACAGACTTTCTCCCACCCATCTATTCTCCCAAAATCTTATTTTACTCCCCTTCCCACATTTTCAAGTAATCCTACCATCAAACTAGTTAGCAGAATTGTTTACCTCACAAATTCTACACAAATCTTTCCATTAGTAAGAGCTCTTCGTATCTACCATAGTTCTTGACATTTCCCTCCACTTACCATACCTAGATTTTAAGATATCTCTCCACACTCCTCTTTCCTCCAACCCTAATCTCCATTTCCATTTAACTAATAAAGCAAGATTAAATGTCCCCACATCTTTAACCCTCAACCATCTCGATTCCACAGGTAAGCATATTTTGTCCCAGGCTGTTCAAGCTATTTTCTTACCATCCGACCCTCAACCCCACAAAAATTTAGACTGAATACTTTTAATTCTCTTACATACCAAAATAGGGAGCTTATGTTAAACAATGGAAGTGCAAAAATGACTAATTTTATTAAACATATCCTCTCTGCCATAGACAAAAGCCTACCCTTCCACATAGATAACCTAGATTTGATATTATTAGCTATGGGTCTCCAAAATTCATCCTTCCTAGGGTTCCCTCCAATTCTGAGTCCTAGATACTTAAAAGGAAAAGTCATTTTACCACAATTCAAACAATTAGAAAATATATTAAGGTCCACCTAGGTAACCCCAATTGCCCCTACTTGACTTTTATGGAAATTTACTTTCAATCCTGAAACAATTTCAAAGCTACGTAAGATCGCTTGAAGTGCTAAGATGTATTGATATTTCGGTCACTCCTACTTTAGAAGCTTCCCCAGACCAAACCCTCTACCACTATTAAGAATATAGAAAGGGAGCTAATGGATACCCTTGTCTAAGCCCTCTTCTAAGCTTAAACTCATTGGTAAGGCTTCCATTGATCAAAACCAATACAGTAGCAGAGCTTAAGCACATTTTTATCAAGTTAATCCACTTGGAATTGAACCCTAATCTCTTCATCATGTACATTAAAATATCCTACTCCCCCGAGTCGTAAGCCTTTTCATAGTCTACTTTGACTATCATTTCCTTAAGTCTTTCCTTCTTTAGAAAATCAACCGCTTCATTGGCAATAAGCATATTGTCCAACAACTCTCTTTCCCTAAAAAATGCTGATTGAGTCATGTCATTATACAATACACTTATGAGTTTATTTGCTAAAACCTTATAGCTATTATTTTGTAGACACATCCGACAAATGGGATTGGTCTATATTCATTCAAATTGGAATTATTATCTCTTTTAGGAATGAGGGTTATGAATGAAGCGTGACATCTTTTAGGTATATAACCGAATTCATGAAAGTTACATATGGCATTGATGATAGGAGGCCCATTATGTCCCAATTTTTCTTTCACTAATTACTTCTTTTAATTGCAACAATAGTATTTTATATAAAACTAGTATGAAATAGATAAATTTTATGTTTATTAGTTTAAAAGAAGTCTTGGCAAAGTGAAATAGTTTAAGTAATAGCTTATGCATGAAAATCAAAGTTATATTTAGTTATTTTAAAAATTCTATAACTAATGGCTTAACAATGTGAATAAAAATAATGCTTTATAAATTAAGATATATAATGAATAATATATGTCTTTTTGATTGTTACAAACATCAGAAACATTATCAGTGGATATCTTATACTATGACAGATAAAAGACATTGATATACATTAAACCACATAAAACTTTAATCCAAACATCAGAAGCAGTGAGAGTGACCGAATTCGTATTATTGTAAACGGCATCAAACTTCAAACGAAAAGTGTGCCCAGTGTTTTGTTTCATGGAGCTATCTAAAAGAAGTATAGAAATTCATACTCTCTCTCATCACATTCAGAGAGTGATTAAATTATAAAAAAAATAAAATTCATAGAAAAATTCAGAATTTAGCTTATTCTATAGTGCATAATTTACTATCAAATTTAATTCTAAGATGCACTTATTCTTCTATTATATCCTTAAGTTAGAATCTAGCCATATAGTTATACTTCTGACGAACCTATAATAAACAATTGACATATATAAGAAACTAAAACGCAGTAATATAAGTCTTAAATTCCAATTATTACAAGTAAGTTCATTTCTACCATCTAAATTAAAGTTAAAATTTGTTTATAAGTTAAAGTTGAAATTTAAGACAAAATTAACTTCCTTGTTCCAAATTTTCCTATCCATTATTTTTTTCAGCAACTACCACCTTTTAATAAAACCAAGATTATCCCATATAAGTGACACGTACCTTAAATGTAAAATTCATTAAATTAAAGATGAAAGATTAATTATAAATTATAGATTTAATGATCATTTTTAATTTAATTCACACATTTATTAGTTATATAAAATACTATTAGAAATATGAACTAAGTTCAGTAATATGAGTTGAATTTTCAAAGATTTTCAACCAAATAAGTTATCTTAATCAACTTACTCTTTTAAGAAGGGTAAACTTGTTTTAGTGCTTTTAAGTTAAACAGAAAAGTCTTAAGTGTCCCTTTTAATTTAATTTATTTTTTTCCGTTAAAAAAATGTTAAACAGAAAAGTAAAAAGTTAATGAAGATTAAATTTTGTGTGTGGTTTTTTTATGTTTTTATGTGAATATTTATATTTTGTATAAAGGTTTATGTAACTCTATTATCTTATTTAATATAACTGATAAAAACATTATAAAATTATTCAAATAAAGATAAGAGAGTTATATTTAATTGTTTAATTGTTTTTAGCCTTTTTGTTATTTTGCAGGGGAGTACATGTATATTGGTAGATATCCCTTTGGTTTTTGAGATCCTTTTAGGTCGGTTTACTTTGTACTTTTATTATCTTGTTGAACCATACATGTTATCCTGATGGTGCCAAGTATTGAAAGATTGGTGACCCTGATTTTATCACGTGTATAAGGATTGGTACATCCCTAAAATATGTCTCTTAATTTAATTTATTGTTGGTTGTTAAAAAAAATAAAATCAATCTACCATGTCTTATAAGACTCTTGCAATAAAAAAAACACATAAAAAATCTATCCTTAAATTTATGTTTAGTGTGGAAGTTAAATATAACTTTCTCTTACGGTAGCATTTCTGTTTTTAACATTTATTTTTTAAGTTTCTGCTTAATCTCAATATATATATATATATATATATATATATGAAGTTAGCAACGATTGTTTTGATAAATAAATAACTTATTATAAAAATTTATGTATTAATACAAATAAATAACTTTGGATCCTCTATAATACATATCGATCCTCTTAATGCATGTAAGCAGCATTTACTGTATTGCAGAAGCCTGATCAATTTTACTGTATAATTGGTCATTTCATTAAGCACCATTTTCTGTGTATTGAAATAAGTTTCACCCATGCATCTAATATTTAATGTTGTGGCCTCCAAAACACAGATAAAGCAAATGTTTTGTAGTAAATAGGCAGCGGCTACGGCAGTAGTCTTGTGTCTGTAACCTAATTCAGCATCTCAATGCTAAATTAATCCTAATTCAGCATCTCAATGCTAAATTAATGCGTTGATGTTAATTTGTTAACATTTTAAACCATTGGATTAATGCCACACATTTCAATGATTCATTATAGGACAAATTATCGGTGAATTTTGTTTACATGCAGAGTTAAGAAACATGCATGTATGGTTGACTATGACAATAAATTTGGCATTTATATACGAGACCTTGGAAGTTACAATGCATGTCTGCCATTTGTAGACACATTCAACGTTGTACCAATCAATTGTTGTACCAATCAAACTCACAGATCATTTATTTTCATCTGCAGCCACACCAAGCAGTATTATTCTTTAAGAAACTTTATCTTTTATTTTTCCACCCTCTTAGATAATTGTGAAAATTGATCTTAAGGTCGGAAATCAACTCAAAACAGCAGAGGATATTTTGGATATTTTTAATGACTAGGATATTTTCTATAATTTAGTTAGAAAAAAATTATGTATCATCTGCTAAACTATAGGATTATTTTTACCTCTTTCCTACCAACTTGTACTTTCTTCAGGGTATTTTTTTTTCTAGCTTTCCTAACTAAATCAATAAGACTTTCAGTTATTAGAAACAAAAAAGGAATCATAAGGTCCTTGTAGTTCTTTCCTAGATTTAAATTCTTCAGTAAAGTTACCATTAACAAATATAGAATATCATAAAGTAATACAAAACAATTAAAAAAAATACAATAATACAAAACAAAAATTAGATATTTGGGATGGCTTGTTCAGGCAATACAGGAAGGAATTTCTATTACACATATAAGAATATCTCCTCTGTGATTGAGAAGAAATCTTGCAGTGTAGTAAGAAGAGGGGTCCTAATAAGCTAAATTTGTAAATCTGTTTGATCTATATATTTTGTAAAAGACTTACAACACTTATAGTTATATAAGTGTGTGATGTGCGAATTATGATATGTTAATGAAATTATGATATCTTTGTGCGAATTATGATATGTTAATGAAATTATGATATCTTTGTGCCCATATCAAAATGTGAGGTAATAAAATGGATTAGAATAGTTTTGTTGTAGGTCGAGAATAAGAGAAATTTTAATTATAACGCTTATATAATTGAATGTTGCTTTCGATTTATGATTCTATGTTTGATTGTATTTGTCATTTTTTTCAGATCGACTTAAGATGTTATATCCATATGATATTAATCATCATGAAATGAAAGTTGTGTTTGTTTAACTCCACCACGATAAACAAAAAATTAATAAAATAAAAATAAAATATCATCAACTTAGGTCAGAACAAAAATATACTGAAATTGACAAAAAAAAAAAAAAAACACTGAAAGAATACATAAGAGTAGTAGAATCACTCTATATTTAACGACTCGTCTAATTCTCTTTCGAGAAGTTTCCAAATAACATCACTTGCTACCTCATTATATTCACGAATAAATGCCATTACCTCAAACTGTATCAGATTTTCATATTTTTTTGCGTAACTAATCACACATTGTACATCATTATCATCTGCAATTGCCACTGATCGATAAGAATTCCTTTGTTTATTCGTTGTTACTGGACAACGATAACACAAATCAACTGTGTATGATTTTCCATCAGACGCTATGAACAAATTGAGAATAGTTTGTTTCAAAGCAGACAATGTTATAGAGTTGTCTACTTCAAGATACTTACTAACTTCACTCACATATTTTGATGACATCAGCTCATCATTGATGATATCACCGTTGTAGTGCACCAAAGCCAGAATAGATGAAACATTCATTTTCTACAATGAAACATGTGCAAAAATTAATTATACGTTTAGAGCATAAGTACTTGAAGAAACCTATATTAGACTTAAAAAAACAACGATTGCGCCAACACTAATTTGACTCATGCATACATTTTTATTTTAGAAAAAAACATATATTAATAAAATTACAAACAAACAAAAAAATGTAATTACTGACACAAAGTAAATGATTCAACTTGAATTAGTGATGTAGCAAAAGCCAGCATCCAAAACAAAGAAAACTTTTTAGAGCCGAAGAAAGAAGAGAAATCATCAATATAGTATATAACAGATTTTGCCACATATATTGCACTTAAGGTTTCATTTTTGTGCCATCAGATTATATACCTGATTATTGGTTACATGCATGCCTTTTGTTCGTAAAATAACATTTAGGTTGATCTAAGTAATAACCATCACTCAAATTTTGTAAATTGAATGATTAAATTATGATCTGATATAAACAAAGGCATCAATGTAGGGAAGGGAATCCCATCAAGGGTTTCCACTTACCATAAACAAGTACTTTTCAAAAGGCATTTACGAAAGCAAGAGAAGCAGAAACCAAATCCATATGAAAAATAAATCCAAAGATCTAGAATGGAAGAACAAACCTCTAGGATTGAGCTCAAGAAAATGGATATCTGCAAGTATGTTTTCTTGAGAGAAAATATGACTAACGGTGAAAATTCAAGTGTTTTGATGGATTTTGTTATGTAAATGTTTGATGCATTTATAATGCACCAATTCTTTATCTACTTTGTTGCTAGCCAATTCAATGGCCATATGTAAAAGCATTTTGGATTCCAACGTCTGCGTTTTGGAGGCTGTCAGATAAGGTTTTATGCCACCGAGAAAAAATTACATTAATGTATTTAGAAAGTAAAACAAAATAAACAAAAGTTGGATGAAACTGTAAAACAAGAAATAATATTGGTACAAATTTGAAGTTAATTTTCATTTTACATAAACTTTTGAATACCTACACTACTTGGAATAATTCCTTAACTAATTTTGTGGCTCTAACTTGTGCCTATGCTACTAACCATCTTAGGATTCTCTATTACCCCATTTCTGCATTGACAAAATATCTGAGCAGCATTTAGTGTGTTGAAGCAGCATATGTTGTCTTTTAGGTATAAAACGTTAGAATCTTCACCTTTGCATGGCGGCCATTTGTATCCAAGACCCATGAATCAGTTTATGTTATTACTGCTTTGCTTTGGTTTTTGAAAAAAAGAAGAATTGGTTGAAAAAAAAAAAAAAGGACCATTTTTCTTAATTATTTGCAGAAAGCGTCTCTGGAACAGCAATGCATTAATGGTTTCTTGCATGCCAGTTTGTCGTATTGGAAAGCTGGATATGTCCAAGAAGCCATAAAACGTCTAAAGTACAGTGCATGGTAGAAATGTAATATTACGATTCATATATAATATCAAGTATTAATCTTTTAACTTGCATTTTTCTACTTAGGTTATTTCTTAAATAATGTCTATATATT
>Ga0209700_107163_pt1 | contig 16173 bp, 3 predicted proteins | sample SiratroredBW_FD_187528 | JGI IMG/M metagenome (GOLD analysis project Ga0209700, IMG submission 187528) | Root nodule microbial communities of legume samples collected from California, USA - Siratro red BW (SPAdes) (version 2) | ecosystem: Host-associated > Plants > Roots > Nodule | place: USA...
AGTTTGAAGTTTATCAAGCCTCCAAGTGGGAGATTGTTGGGCTTTGTGGAGGCTTGATTTGAGTTAGGCCCAATTAGACAGTAACCCTAGTTTCTCCCTATAAATACACAACTTGTATTTGTAATCTTTAGCAATCACAAGTGAATAAAATTCTTCCTGTTGCACGTGGATTAGGGAAACCGAACCACGTTAAATCTTGTGTGTTGCCCGTGTTCCGTTTTTTCTTCTATTCCTTGCAGATTATTTGTGTGTGTTGTTTGTTTAAGACTCATCAATATGGTAGTTTGTGGGAATACTATCAGTGCATAGGCTATTTTCTCACTTTTATTAGAGAAAAAGAAATGTTAAGGCACATGTATTTTACGCAGACAGGTTATTTCAAAACCTTACAGAGCACACGGTTTTTAAAATGTCATATTCCTACGTTGATAAACCTAGGATTGAAGAAGTAATATAAACTACATGCAAGGTTTTAGACATGTGTATGCGATCTTCTTAAGCATTCAATGAAAGATCCAAGTTTGAACATTGTAAAATCCTAGAAAATCAGGCAATTGGAACCAGAAAAGTCCAATAGAGAGAGGAAGGGATAGCAAATATACAGTGTACATTACATTTTCCGGGAAATAAACTCAAAACATGTTCGTGCTATATGCAATAGAACAACCAAATTTAGTTCAAGAAGCAACCTAAGTGTTAGAAGATATTTCAACGAACCTGGATAGCTTCTGGACTAGCGTAAGTTCGAGGAAATTTCCAGTGATCTGCTCCAATTAGACAGAGCCTTGCAGTATCTGAGTATGATTCGAAGTTCGCTTCAGCAACTAAATAGCATATGTGTGCAGCAATGATCTAAAATATGACTGCCAAGTTAGAAGCAAAACTGAAATCTGCATAATCATTAAACAACCAGAAATATAGATTGAGAACTATACCTGACTTCTTTCTCTCCACAAGCAATCACCAAGATGAATAATGACAAGTTCGTCATCTTTGGTTCTGTTTGCAGTTATTACAGCCAAATTCTCCTCCCAATCAGCAAGCATGCCATTAGATCCAAACTGAAATTGCAAAGTAACAAGAAAGTTTTGAGCTTCCTAGTTGAATTGAAAAAACATTAACCTTTGAAAATAATGAAACTTGGAAAAAGGAAAACTGAAGTGCATAACCCTTGCATAGGTTACTAGTTCATCACATTGACATCACCTGTGTAGGCTGCTGAGGGGTATTAAAAGCACTAGGATCCCCACCAGCTGAGCTACCAGAAGAGAAAACTTCAGCTGGCTGCCCAGCGATTAGAAGGCATAATGTGCGCAAAGGTGATCCTGAAACTAGCTGACGAAGTGCCATTTGCTTCACTGTGTCAACATAGAACTGCAATACATAAATGTACAAAGTTCATTCCACAATAAAAACTGGTTAAAAAAGGACTATAAGACACATAAGGGACAGTCTAATTCAGATATTTCAGACACATAAGGGACAGTCTAATTCAGATATTTCAGAATCAATAGTTCAATAAAGCATTCAACACCAGAAAAATGACAGCTAACCTGTTCACCAAGTTGTGAAGCAAGAACAAGCGCAGGTCCCCACAATTGACCTTCTTGTGCATACAGCAAAGCCTCCTTCTTTTTGCCAGAGACAAGAAGGTTTTGCACCTCAGAAGCCGTTGCCTAATCAAAATAAAAATCAATAAAATGTGCATATTTAAAAATCTGAGAGGGTTTGTCAGGAGTTAACTTATACACACCCGCATTTGAGCTTCAGAAGGCAAATTTTGCAGGCAGTGACTTAGCACACCATATTGAGTGAACTCCTTGCCACTCGTCTTGGTAGATGCAAACAGCTTTGCAACTGCTGCCTCAGGAGTATCATTTTCCTGTTTAAAATACAAATACACTAAGAAAGAAGAATATTGCATTATATTCTTTTTACATTATACATTAATATTTAATTTTGTTTTGATTTCATTTTATTAATTTTATTTATAACAATAGTTATTAATAGAAATAATTAATACATATATATATATATATATAGGAGAGAGAGAGAGAGAGAGAAAGGACTGAACTTTGTTTTTAACCGATTTTATAAATAATTTTGTTGATATAAAGAATATTTATTCGTTTTAAATTTGGATTGCTTCTAATTACTTTTCATAGATACACATAGAATATGGATTGTATATCTGCTTTTGAATGTCTTTTTCTCAGTATAAATATATGTTAGACAATAATACTGTTTTGTGTTACTTATAATTTATTTCACTACTAACTTTATTTATAGTTAACTAGGATTTGTGATATTTGAAATTTAGTAGGTAAAATATCTTTTACTATAACGAATTGTTTCTTATAGCGTAATTAAATTATGATAATTCAAAGAACTCTTTCTCCATTTTCGAAGAAGAGATAACTCAATATTTTCTTTTATCTATCTCAGCCTCATCTCGGGTCACAAAATTCAGAAATTTTAGCACAAGCTTGTAAGGTTGATAAATCAACTCCAAAGAAGAAAGAAGTTAATGGTTTTGATTAATTGCTATATTTATTTTCGTAAGATATATAAAATAGTTATTTTATCTTGCTTTTGTCTATGTCACATTAGTATTGGATTAAAATACCATAATGAATTTAATTCGTAAAAAAGATTTGAAAACATGCAAAAAAAATGCTTTCATCATCTCATAATTAAAAAAATGTGATGTAAATTGAATTAAATCATTTTTCTTAACTCGTTTAGTTCATGATGTAATTGAATTTACGAATCTAATTCGTAAGCTTATGTATCGGTCTACTTCTAAAATAATAATTATACTTTTAAAAATAAAAATAGTATTATTTTTATTAAAACTTGTAATTTATATATCAAAACTTTTATATTAAAATTTAAAATAATTTCCATTAGTGTAATTTAAATTTTATAAATACATTTTTTTCTTTCATTTTTTTTGAAAAATATCTAAAATGGATAATTAGTCCTACGGCCAATATAAGGCCATCTACCTATCAGATCAAGCTGGACCAACCATTATAGTTAATGTATATTGAAAAATAAAATTACTTTCTTCATCTCTTATAATTTATGATTTTTTGAAGAGAAAAAAAATAATAAATTTTCTTGATATTGATAAAAAAATTATATGATTTTTTTTCTTTTAGTCTTATTCGTTTCTACATTATAATAAATATATAAATGTAAATTAATTAAATATTTGGATGAGTTAAAAATAAACAATTTTTTTTTCAAAAATTCCACCAATAAAAAATAAAGAGAAAGAATACAAAATTGGCACCTAATAACAGTGCTGTAAAATAATGCGCAGCACAACTCTTCACAAAACTTTTATCAATCTTGCAAAGAACAGGAAATTTAATGAACAGTGGCATAGAAAATATAAAAAGAATTTGAAGGGTAGAGTTCTTAACTTACTTTTCGTGTGGTGTCTGTACCAAAAGGAGAACGTAGTTTTCCATAATGTTGACATGCTATTTTAAGCAAGGAGAGAAGGAGTCTCAACCTTTCACATTTCTTATAATCCATGTCAGTTGATCCACAATTTGCAATCCTCTCATCTATCCATTTGTACAACTCTTTACTTCCAAAACTCCCACCAACCAATGGACCAGGGAAAGATTGCTGACTCAGAGCACGGAAATAATCACCACTGCCACTTCCAATGCTAGAAGAATCAATACTTCCATTCACAACTTCCATAAAGTTTAACACAGAAACAGATCCTGGGACAAAAGTCTTCAGATAAAAGTGAACGAAGCAGTGTTAATTATCACAAAAATCAAATGAAGCATCGATCAAACTGAAAACATGAATCAAGAATTAACCTGGCTTCCATATGATGAACTAGAAAAACTATAATCTTTCATTACAACGAGTTTTCCACCAAATCCAAAGGTTACTAAGGCATGAGGAGGACGTCCAGCTGATGATCTTCCAACATGAGGGGCACAAGACTGATGCGTATCCTGTAACGATGGCTGGGCCTGGGAGTAACTGAAGGGCTTCTGAGTTTTAGCATATTCATTTGAGAAACTATTTGGTTCATTACACTGTGTATTTGAATAATTAAAATGTTGAGCAACGTTCCCACTAGGAGCAAAGCTTTGTGGCTCAAGAGTTCCATTAGCAAAACCATGATCACGGTTCACTTTATTGTACGATGGTACTGTTTCAAATAAGGCAGAGGTATTTTGTTGATCTTTGTTAACAGAAATATTTGAACCAAAAGAATGACCAAGTCTGTTTCCACCAGCAGTTGCAGTATCCTCATTTCTAGTAGTTATCTCAGTTCTGTGTCTGTCAAGACCCTGGATATCGTTAATACCATATGAGCCACTCCACTTGTCATCTGTAGTCTGAGTTCCAGCGCCCAGTGACCCATAACTGCCATCTTGACCATACTCTCTGTATAAACTGACATCATTGGGCAATTTTTGTTCAGTAGATGCATGCCCATTTTCCTGTCCATGACCAGCAGATTGAATAAATGAGTGGTAAGTTTCTAACGAGCGCCATTCTTGGGCAATCATGTCATAATACCAACCAGGATACTGAGGATCGAAAACCATATGTTCAGGATACCCATTATTCCCTTGCGAAGCCTGATTCCAGCATGATACACTATCGGTTGTGTTAGTCCCAGCTAAAGTTCCAACAACAGATTGCGCAGTTTGTTGCATATAAGAAACCTCCGATATAGCATCAGAAGCAGTTGTCCAATCTGCAGTTGTATTGGCCATAGAGCTTCCCTGATTAGCATTATGGCCATCTACTACATACCACTGCCCAGTGTTCTGATCATACTTCCATCCAGGATAAAGATCCTCCCAATACTGACTGCTACTCAGATCTTGCCCATTTGTGTTATTTCCCTGAGATGTATCATAAACTTGACCCTCTTGACATGGCTTATAATTACCTAAAGAATTTAACCCATCATTTTGAATTTCATTACCAGGTTTCACCTCATTACTAAAATCATTACATGCTTTGCCAGGTTCTTCTACCAATTCACCAAAAAAGTCAGAATACGATCCAAACCCAACATCTCCTTTTGTATCAACATTAAAAGCATTCCAACCCACCTCCTTAACCGCGGAATTGTTGATTCCATTGCTCTTGCTCACATCGGAAACTGACGCACTCTCCGAACCCGTCCCATGATCACCACGATCCACCGCACTATCACCTCCAAATGAACTAGAAGGCGCCAAAACACCTCCATCTTGAGCATTCCCGCCATCCAATTGCACACCACCTTCGTCCCCTTCTTCCTTTTTCCGCTCATTCCGACATTCTCCAGCGTCGTCATTGATACCTAAATTCGCTAAAGTTTTCACGTCATCAGAGTTATCATAACCTTCATCACCATGGCCAGAATTAACAGGTTCATTGACATCCTCCACCAGTTTATCGAAAAAATCCTCGTCCGTCTGATCCTCCTGTGGAGGATTCGAAGCCATCACGCCCTAACCATGAACCTTCTCAATTGCACCGGTCACCAATTCGCCGGATATAGTCACAACCGCACCCAAACAATTCTTGATTCCAACTCCTACAATTCGCAACCTCGAGATTCGAATCCGAAATAGCCACCAACCAAAACAGAAATGCCAATTCTAAGATGCACGCAATCCAAGAACACGAGAATTTAAAAATAAAATAAAATATAAAGTCATTACCCGGAAATTGCAAAGTTTCCGTCTCAATAAAACGCAACGTTTTGGGCCGCAGAGGAAAAAGAGCAAAACATAAAAAACAAAAGAATGAGGTTGCGTCAGAGATCCATTTTCAGAATTAGCAGAGAATCAGACAGAGAAAACAAAAGAGAAGAGACGAAAGAGAGAGAGAGAGTAGCAAAGAGAGGAAAGCCCTGGATTTCGCACCACCTCACCTACTACCAAGAACACAAAATTACAATCTTTTCTTTTTGTCAATTTTAGATTACTTTTACATTTATTATTGCTCCATTAGTATCTAATTTTTTTTTTAATTCTCATTTTTTTGTCATCTACATTTTTCACAATCCTGTATAAAAAAAAAGATAAAAAAAGAATAAGAAAAAATGACGTGTATTATTTGCATGCGATTGCATCTGGTATTTTTGCTGCGACCGTTGTTTGTGTCGACGACAAAGTGCTGTGCTAAGGTCAAAACTCCATGTGTAGAAAGTGACCCACACAAAACAAAAAATATAATTGATAAATATATATTTGGAAGAGTTTCTAGTATCTGCTGCTTTATAATAAGAAATGAAAATTATGTTTGTCTTCTTTAATTAAAACTTATTTGTTTTTCTCAAATTTCTTCTCATCACATGGCATGGAAGCATCCTCAAAGAATTTCAAGAATTATTTTAAGATCCCCACAAAAACTCCCGTTGAGGAATTAAACGTAAAGTGAATATAAGAGTAATTCTACTGAATAGGTCACTCTATAGGACTAATTTATAGAAATCCAGATCCAAGTGAAAAGACTCCTGAAGAAAGGATGAGTGAGACAAAAAAACGAATGCAAAAAATATTTTTAAAATATATTTAAAAGTCTACATAACCAAATTATGATTAAAAATGAAGATGAATGGAAAATAGAATTTAAAACAAAAATGAACTTTATAAATAGTTGGTCATATTTTTCTGGCTTACAAATGTATCTAATACATTTCTAAAACTAATGAATCACGTTCTTATGTTGTTTTTAGGGAAGTTTCTGATAGTATATTTTGGTCATATACTTCTTTATATTTGAACTATATAGAAAAACGTCTACATCACCTTAAGTGTGTTTTAAAAATCCTTAAGAAAATGTTTATATGTAAACATGAAAAAATGTACTTTTTGCATGGAGTACTATTTTCTTTAGATTTGTGTTGAAATCTCAAGAAATGCAGGTTGAGAAAATAAAGAAAAATTTATAAGAGATTAACTAACCAATAAAAATGAGGTAAGACTTTTCATAAGCTGACTGGTTTCTATTAAATGTTTATTAAAAAATTTAAAGAAGTTGGATTCAAATAAGACAAAGAATAAGAGAAAAAATTTTAGGAAATAAAATATCTTTTAACTCATACTTCCATTATTTCTTTACTTAATTATTTCTAAAAGTTCTTTGAAATTATATGTAATGCAAGCAATATATGTATACGAACAATTTTAATTCAAAAAGGACATTCAATTGCTTATTTTAGTATTCAATTGCCTATTTTAGTGAAAAAATAGAAAAAAAAGCTGTTTAAATAATTTTATTTATGATAAAAAGTTCTATCATTTTGTAGAGAAAATATACACCTATTTTATTCTAAAATAATTTCCATTATATGTTGATCATAAGTTCTTAAAATATTTAAAAAGAAAAAAACAGGTGAACAAAAGACATGCAAAATTGATAGAACTTGTTGAGTAATTTTCTTATGTAATCAAACACAAGTGAAGAAAAATAAAAATAGTGTTTGATGCATTGCTAAGGAGACATTCTTGAACCAAGCTTCTAGTAGTTAAGTGTATAAAGAAATCACATCAACAAAATGAAGACTTTTCCCTAATTTTTTGGAGTCTTCTAAAGAAACTCAAAAAAGGAGGATATAAACATCATAATTTTCTCTTTTTGGACACTGTGCTTTGTATTTTTAGGGGATCCTTAAGTGAATTTTTAACTAAAGAATGACATCAAAGTAGACTTATGAGACATTTCAACATTGCCAATATTTTTTATATTTAAAAAAAAATTATTGGTCTTACATGATAAAATACGTGCAGAAGTTCAATGAAAATTGTTTAACTTGCAAAACGGCAAAATTTAAAGTCATGGCTTATGAATTATGTACACTTTTTTCCATTCTTAGTCATCCTTGATTATATATCTCAATGAATTTTATTCTTAAGTTATCTAAATTAAAGAATCGACATGATTCAATATTCGTAGATAGATTTTTTAGAATGACTCATTTCACTTTATGCTCTAACTTATGAGATTATATGAAATCTACAAAAGTATTTGGATAGGAATGTGAAGTCCTTAATCCACTTTTATAGGATACTTTTAATTAATTAAAGTATATCTTTTTATCTAATTATATAGTCATATATAATAAATTTATTGATTTTATATATATTTTTTAAAATTATATCGGACATGATTTCTTTTAAAAGAAGCGTGATTTTTCAGTATACTTTTTTTCGTTAATAGCATATAAAATTATTGTCAAATAACTTTAGGAAAAAAATTTAGTCTCTTAATAAATGAACAACCACGGTTGATGTTTTCAGATAGATAATATATATATATATATATATATATATATATATATATATATATATATATATATATATATATATATATATATAGATAGATAAATAGATAGATAGATTTTTAGTGTCAATGTAAATTAAGAAAAAGTATTTGAATTAGTTTTTATTAATATAAAATTAGAAAAAAAATCAATTCAAAAGGTTTTATAAAAAAATTATTGTAGGTGGTAAAATATTATCTAGAAAGGTTAAATTTCATTAGAGGAAGTTTGATCTACGTACTATTAGGGAACAAAATTTCAATTAATTGATAAAGTCAACATAAAGTCAATTCGATATTATAGATGATAAATAGGGAAGAGCTTTTATCAAGACTATAAGTTACTGCTCAAAGTGAAATTGAAGAGGATGTTCTATGAGATGAAACATAGAAGTTGTATTGTTAAGTAAATTGTGAAAAAAAAAAATTGTATGCACAAAAATTTGTCTAAGTGGAACTTGTGAGGAATATGAAGAATGTAAAGTAAATTTTCAACATAATGTAGTGTTGGAGTCAGGTAGAATAAAATATTTTTAAAATGAAAAAACTAATATATACTTACAACTCTCTGGTTAAACCCTAAACACGTGAATAACAATAAAAATATCAATACTCATTTTCTTGTTCACCAATTTCTTAAATTTTATATTCAATTTCTCCTTAGTTATTTCTTTTCCAACCTTTATCACATATTCATTTCGAATTTTCGAATAGTTGTCACTTTTTCATGATTTATTGCTTCTTCTATTAATTTTCCTGAAATATTACTCATCATTTTGACTCAATTTTCTCTATAAAGAATACTATGTTTTGCATTTTTAAGGGATATCCTTAACTGAACTCTTAAGTAAAGAATGACATGAAGGTAGACTTACGAGAGATTTCAATAAATATATATATATATATATATATATATATATATATATATATATATATATATATATATATTTTTATTTAATTATTTTTATATTAATAACGGGTTAAAAAAATTTGTCTAAATTATTTCTATTCAATCATTCAACACATGTTACAAATTTTTAATTTTATCATCGTGTCTACGTTGTGTTGATACTGTTGTCATCTCAAACAACAGATTGATAAATTCTATCAAAATTATAATCTGTTTCAAAATTTTGTGGACTTTGAGAAAAAAAAATAATAATCTGATCTATTTTATTTGTTTATTTATTTTTATTAATTATGATTAACATTTAGTTAGAATGTCATTTTTATGTGAGAATTGATCACTAAAATAAAGATTAAAACATACAATTCACACGAATCTTTATATGATCATGTGCCTTTAAATCATCCTAAATGATGGTTTAAATTTATTTTATTTTTAATAAGTCACTCGCAAGTTAACGAGTTTATTGATATATTTATATTGATATTTTTTTTATTTGTTAACGATTTATCGCGGCTGTATTTGTCCATATTTTAAATAGATTTTTTAATATTAAAAATTAATTCAATGAGATCATCATAATTTGCCTTTTAGGTGAGGTGAAGAACACAAAAGAAACCAATAACTTATTTCTGTTTTTATGAATATTAATTCTTGAAGTTTTGCTATACTTTAATAATTTTGGGATTATTATTTGTCAGAAAAAAACACTTTTAATTTAATTACAGTATATCTTTTTATCTAATTGTATAGTCATATATAATAAACTTATTGATTTTATATATGTTTTTTTAAAATTATATCCAACATGATTTCTTTTAAAAAAAGCGTGATTTTTTATTAGTAGATATTAAGATTATCTTTCAAGTGAATAGCATATAAAGTTATTGTCAAATAAATTTAGTGTATTTTAGATTTGTCACTTGTAACTGGTAAAGGTTAAATTCGTCCAAATACAAACGGAAACCAAAATGAGAACAAAAGTCTAGAAAAAGAATATTAGTCTCTTAATAAATGATCAACCACGGTTAATATATATATATATATATATATATATATATATATATATATATATATATGTATATATATATATATATATATATATATATATATATATATATATATGTATGTATATGTATATGCATATGTATATGTGTGTGTGGTAAATTAAGAAAAAGTTTTTAAATTAGTTTTTATTAATATAAAAATTAGTAAAATAAATAAATTCAAAAATGTTATAAAAAAAAATTATTGTTGGTGGTAAAATATTATCTAGAAAGGTTAATTTTCAGTTAAGAAAGTTTGATCTATGTACTATTAAGGAACAAAATTTCATTTAATTATCAAGTTAACATAAAATCAATTCGAGATTATAGAAGATAAATAGAAAAGAGTTTTTATCAAGAATATAAGTTACTACTCAAAGTGAAATTGAAGAGATAGTTTTATGACATGAAACAAAATAGAAGTTATGTTATTAAGTAAATTGAGAAAAAAAAATTATACGCACAAAAATCTATCTTAGTGGAACTTGTGAGGAATATGAAGAATGTAAAGATAAGTGTCTCTATGCAAAGTAAATTTTCAACATAGTATTAGAGTTAGGTAGAATAAAATATTTGTAAAATGAAAAAACTAATGTATACTTACAACTATCCCTAAACATGTGAATAACAATAAAAAGATCAATACTCATTTTTTTGTTTACCAATCTCTTAAATTTTATATGCAATTTCTCCTTAGTAATTTCTTTCCCAATACCTTTATCACATATTCATTCCGAAATTTTGAATAGTTGCTATTTCATGATTAATTATTTCTTCTATTACTTTTCCTGAAATATTGTTCATCATTTTGACTCAAATTTTATTCAAATCTATTTAAGAATTAATTTTTATTTTTCATTTTAAATTTAAATTATATTGAACTTCTTTTGTTGTAAAAATCTATTCAAAAGAATTTTTTATTTTTTTCAATATTCTAATTTTCTTCGCTCAATTATATCTTTTTGCTTAGAGTCTTCTTAAGTATTAAATTTATATTTAAAAACACTATTTATATCATACAATAATGTTAATTATATAAAAAATATTTTATAAAAGTATTTACAATTTTTTTTTATAAAAATATGGTGGTATTATAAATTTAATTTTCTCTAATGTGAAAACTAAACTGTACGAATTTTTTTCCTTATAAAAATATACAGAGATACACCTCTTTTATGTACACAATTATTTTTTAATCTTATCCTTTATAATATTAGAAAATGACAATATGAGAACCTTGACAATTATTCTCTTGATATTTAATATATTATGTAATTTAATATATTATGTAGTTATGTATTAAATAATTGGAATCGGTCAAGAGTTGCGAAACAAGGTGAAGCAGATAACTCCAATTCCATGATCAAAGTTTACATTTGAACAATGTATGGCTGGCGTTTTATTAGTCAATGTTATGTTGTGTTGATGTGTTTATTATATAATTATATATATAATAGAATAGTATTATCATGTTACTTTGGGTTAAAATTTGAAGAATATCATGCAATTTCGATTTGAGTTTTTTTTTTTTTTTTTTTTATTTTTTTTTTTTTTTTTCTATGGTCTCATTAACACTTCTTAAACTCTAGGATGATTTATAATTTCCATTTTTTTTTTTCAATTTGTCGAGACTGACATCTTTAAGTTGGAATGCATGAAAATCAAATGTTTACTTTATTTACTTTAATATTTGCTTTAGATTGGATAGCTCCTTAATGTCAATGGAAAGTAAGATAAGATGGATTTCTTTACATTAAAAGGGATATATATTTCTCCTTCATAATATGCATTGATAATAAATTTAATTTGCAAGAAGATATTTTTTTTTACTTTTTTTTAATTAATTTGTTGATAATTTAGTATGCGTCATTTTTCATAGAGTATGTATTTTATCACCACCTTAATTAACAATTTTCATTATCTGGAGGGATGAGACCTAATAAGTTTGGGGTTGTTGAGTGATTAATTCTTAAAAATACAATATATTGGAATTGAAAGGGTGTATTACCAGTGGAGTCAAACTTGTTATTACGGATTATTAATATATTGTGTGATTTAATTGTTGGAGAAATATAGGGTGTTTTTATCCTAGTATCTTATATTAGTAAAATTAATTGTTTTTAGTTTTTAACAGTATGGTGTGATTTAATTGTTGGAGAAATATAGGGTGTTTTTATCCTAGTATCTTATATTAGTAAAATTATTGTTTTTAGTTTTTAACAATATATGGTATGATTTAATTGTTGGAGAAATATATGGTGTTTTTATCCTAGTATCTTATATTAGTAAAATTAATTGTTTTTAGTTTTTAACTCTTTTAATTATTTTTTCAAATACTTGAATATTTAGTTATTATTATCTAATTACATTATTAATATTATTTTTTTTAACAATTAAACAAGAAACATTTGGATCAAGTAAAATAAAATTATAATTCAGAAAAAAAAAATGGGAGGAAAATTTTGAATTTCAGTAACACTACCTACGTTGGACGTCACTTGAATCAAGCTTAGCATCATGAAGATAGAGGAAAAAATTGTCACCAAAGCTAAAGATCACCTACATGAGGTTGAGCACCACCTCTAGTGGTGATTTGTCTTGAGCGACATATAATCCGCATTGACTATCTCTAGCATCTGAGTGCATAAGTCCAACCTATTGAATGTTAGTTGGACAAAGATAGTTTATCGAAATGACACATTTCTCTGTTTATTTGAAAGAAAAAGGAGTCTCTTTGAGTTTTATGAAGAGTGAAAAGTTATTTTAAAGACTTGTGGGCTCTCTTAGGGTTTTATTAGAGTCCTCGTTTCTTCTTTTTCGTTATCCATCTTCTTCCATTGTTTATGTTTTCTTTTTATGCTCTCATGACAATAAAAAGTTAAATCTATTTTTTTGGAGTTAGATGCAACCAACTAAACTATCATGTAATTGATAATGTTCATATTTATATATGTTTTTTCATTCAATGTTAGTATTTTGTTTCTATGCTTAATGCTTGTTGTGGTTTGATCACCCATATAGTTTGATATTTGATTTATTGGGTATTAGAAAATATTTTTTATAATATAGGATTGAAGCAAAATATCTAATGAAGCTAGTATCTGAAAATAGAACTTGACTCATGAGTTGTCTTAAAACCTTGTTGTAAAAGCAAGTTTGGTTATTAAGTACCCAAAGAAATAATAATAGGAAAACCTAGACTCATTCTACTAAGGAACTAAGATTTAAGTAAATTTGTGAGTTGACTTTAGCACTAAATTGAAAAAGAAGTTAAACTATTATATGCATGAGAATAAGATTTGACAAAGTCTAACTCTAACTGTAACATACCATATCATTTCTAATTTATTCCACATTCTACGCATTTTATAAAATCTAAAAGAAAGTTTTAATTATTTGTGTAGTTTTAGTTTCTTGAAGATAAAAACAAATTATGAAAATATTCTTTAGTCTAAATTAGTTATTAATTACAATTATTATCTTGTATTACAAACAAGTCTTTTTTGAAAGAAAGGAACATGTATATAAATTTTTATCTTTATTTTACAATTTTTTAATAATTAACATTCTTTCATTCAAAATTGAATTTGAAAAACAAACACTAATTAATAACTTACATTGTCAAACCAATTAACAATAGAGTAATCAAAATTTACAATCAGATAACATATGAGATATATGTTTTGTTTGCATAATGATTTTATATAATAATAATATCAACAACAATTTTTATTTATATAGATCACATCCTTTATTGTAAGTGAATCATATACACATTTATTCTATTATTGAACGAGATTCCTTGATAACACTAGATAAAACTCAATTTTAAAATTTAATTTTCTCATAAGATAATATATATATATATATATATATATATATATATATACTTTCTAAATTTTTTAAATTGTTCATATTTGCACTTAGGAGGTTTTTATTATAGATTTTACTTTTAATATATAATAAATACATGTCATTAGTTATTTTTTATGTGATTTTGTTAAAACTCAAAAAAATTATAGATAATGTGTTATAGGATTAAGAAGTCATATTTAAGGGTAAATTATGTTTTCTACTTATATAATATAAGTTTACTTGTTGTTATAATTTAATAAATAAATTTATTAACAAAAAAAGATTACTTCTTATAGGTCAGATCATTTTCTACAGTAAATTTTTATTTATCTCCCACTTAAAAGAAAAATTTATTACTACAAAATCACGATACTATAAATTAATAATTCCTTTTTATATATTAAAATTTGTAATGATTTATAAATTTACCTTATATTAATTCAATAAAATTACAAATATTATAAACTTATAATGTAATATTATATTAAAAATATTTAAAAAAATACGGACTCATATGCTCGACAATGCCTGTATTTATGCTGGTTTATATATAATGAAAATAAATATAATTTTTTTGTTTCCAATATTTAATGTATATTTTTTGTAAGTGAAATTTTATTCCATTTTTTCATACATAAAATTTGAATTTATGTTATTGCATCGAAAACTAAGCATCATGTAGCGATTAATTACTACATACTTAGTTTAGTTTTGTTTAGAGATTGTGTGTGATTTTTACCCTCTAACTCATCACTTTAGGTGATTTTTAAATTTTATCTTAGGCCATTTCTATAACCAAGCATTCCATGTTATTGGAGAAATTACAATGGCATCCCTTATCTCTTTAGTTTATAAGTGGTCACTGTAGATTTCAGTCATAGATGAGAATCCTTTTATTTTAAGGAACATTGACCAAGTGTCTACAAGGGACACTTAATGGTCTGACATGTCTTTTTCACATAACCTTCTTAGCAGTAAATGACATTTTGATGTTTTAGTTAGTGTGAAAGAGATTTCACTACTCCTACTCTTTTCCAACCCTTGGGACTTTGGCACACCAAATGCTACAGGGAAAATTCATTTTTTTTTTGTGAGATTCTGTGAAGGTGAATTTATCCAAATACAAGAGTATTGAGTTAATTTGTCATAAGTGAATGATGTTGATAACTGCATGTTTATACAATCCTTTCACATTTTTACTCTCGATTCCTTTCTCTAGTTGTTATCCAATATTCCTTAATTACTTGTGAGGGTCCTCTTCAAGATTCTCACCACTCAAATATCATAATCCTTTTGCCAATAACTTAATACATGATTATAATTAAATTTATTTAGAATAATTTTATATTTTTATATTGAAAACATAATCTGAAACTCCTAACATCAAATTAAACACACGCATTTCCTTAATTGGGTGGGGACCTGTAGCAGAAAGAAAAGAAAAGAAAAAGGTAAAATAGGAATCCTGTGCCAAAATGCATAATGAACTGTAAAACTTATAGATTAGGAAACAGATATGTTACCTTTGAGAACATAAATGAAAATTAGGTTGGGAATAGACTACAATTTTTTGTGAGGTAAATCTTGTCGTTTATTCATCTTATCTAATGACCAAATTTGAACCCTCCAACCCCAATTACTCTGCAGCATCGTGGAAAGCAAGCCACTGAGTAAGGACCATGCCTGGCTTCTCATTTGTCCTATTTTCCCACTTTCTTAGCTTTTCTTCATTCAATCTCTATCTTAAAGGATCCAAATCAATGATCCATAACTCAGATTCATGTTCCCTTCACGTTCCTATACTGCTTTGGGACCAAACCCAACAGAAAAAAACCAATGGATCACTGTTGGGTTTGGGCTCACTTCCTATGTGGAGGCCCAGCCCATTGTGAAATTAGGTTAGGTCTCCTTTTGCTTCTCATTTTTTTGGAGAGAGTCATTTTCTTGCTGTCAAGGGGGTAGAGAGAGAAAGCAGAGAAGTGAAATAGAAAGTGAGAGTGAAACAGAGAAAAGGAGGAAGTTTCGTCAGCAACTTCCGACCGCAGCTGCTGCCTTGTT
>Ga0209700_107165_pt1 | contig 16158 bp, 6 predicted proteins | sample SiratroredBW_FD_187528 | JGI IMG/M metagenome (GOLD analysis project Ga0209700, IMG submission 187528) | Root nodule microbial communities of legume samples collected from California, USA - Siratro red BW (SPAdes) (version 2) | ecosystem: Host-associated > Plants > Roots > Nodule | place: USA...
GGGATGCTAAGTTTTTTTTTTTTTTTTTTTTTTTTTTTTTTTTTTTTTTTTTTTTTTTTTTTTTTTTTTTTTTTTTTTTTTTTTTTTTTTTTTTTTTTTTACAGTTAACAATTAGCTAGGTCGATGTTATATTCAAATTATTTTAATCCTTTGCGTTGATGCAAAATGTGTTAGATCGATGTTAATAGTATTCCATCCAGAAGTCAACGCTAAATTTAGTAGTTTCCACTTGTGTAATTTGGACTTTTTGACCAATACAAGATCGACACTAGTTATTTTATATCGTCGACTTTCCTCAATTTATGTCTGTATTTAGCCAATACTAAAACTATGTTTTCTTGTATAAAAATAATATATTTACATTATTATTGTTGCATTTACTTGAATTTTTGTGACGATGTTTACATTAACTAATGTTAATGAATTTGAGAATGAGGCAAATGTAAGAGTTTATAGTCTTATAAGGTTGAAGTAAAAGGCAACAGCTAACATACTAATTTTTTTATTATAACTTTTTATTCTTATACCTTTTTGAATTGGATTGTTTTGAATTTTGTAATATAGGTTTATTTTGTTTTAAATATGTGATAGTAACATACTTATATTGTTGTTGCCTTTACTTGAACTTTTGTGTTAGTTATTTTGTTAACATGTCTTTGTGAATTAGGGAATGGAGCAAATGGTAAGGGTTTAGGTGGTCTTTGTAAAACTAAAGCAAAAATTAAGAGGTAACATATTAACTATCTTCGAATAAAAATTGTGATTTTTGTATTATTTTATAATTGGATTAACATATAAATTTTTAGTGTTTACCATATAAATGTAGCAACAAAGTTTCAATGTGGGAAAGATGTAGGTGAAAGAAAAAATAGAGGTAAAGTTTATGGTAGTAGGAATTTGGTTGCTAACTTCTACCATTGATCTAGTGAGCACTTAGTTAAAAATAATGACTTAGACAATAAGTCCTAAAAGCAACTGACATAGTTAATACAATAAATGAAAGAGCTAAACAATAAGTGGAAGAGCTAACACAACCACTAGAAGAGTTAAAGTTGGAAATGAAAGCACTGCACAGTTAAAGGACATAATTTTCACTTACTATATAAGAAACGACAATTAAATATGATGATGAAAGGACAATTTGGCACCTTCCTTAATATTCACTTACTATATAAGAAAAATTATTTGGTAATAATTTTCGTGTACTAAATGTTATATTTATTGTAACGATTTCCATTAGTTTTTAGATGTAATTCCAATTGACTCTTTTCAAAGTTGATATTTAAGTTAAAGAGAACACTTTTTTTCTTTTACTTTTCATCTTGTAATATTTATTTTTAGTTTTCATACATTTTTATTCCAAATTTCAATGACTTTTCTTGTACCATCATACTATGAACTTTCATGCAATCTCATGCTACACTTTACTAAATTATTAATTGATTAAGAGGTCTTATAATTGAATTTGAGTTTTAATATAGAATTAGGCTATGTATATGTAACTCTTACATTGATTGTGGATTTAAAATTGATATTAGTTTTGGTATGTAATTGTGCTATGTATGCAATTGTTACATTGAAATTGGTTCTAGAGCTTTGATATGAAATTTGGTTATGTATTGGGTTTATTTACGAAAATGATGCAGATTTTTTCGTAAATTTCAGAAATGTGTAAATTTAAAAAAAATTACAACAATGGATAAGTTGTCACCGGTTGCATGAAACGAAATCAAAAAGTCATATCCCAAATCCCGACTTAAATTTTTTTTTTATTGTCTTATTTGAAATCTGTAATTTTAATAAAAGTGGGTGGTTTTTTTTGTGTTGCAGTTAGTAGTCCTGCTTACATGCACAACTCTTGTTCAATATATTTATTTATTTTTTCTCCACCACTAGTCGTTGCAGGAAGTTACACTTATGCTATTTTTTTTTTAAAATCTTAACGAAACTTGTATATTATATTATATATATTATTGTACTTATAAAATTATATATATATATATATATATATATATATATATATATATACATTAAAATTTATCAAATTACATATATTATTCTATTTATTCTATAAAAATGAAAAATTTAACATTTTAAATATTAAGATTTCAATTTTGAAATTTGATTTCAAAAAATATATATGATATTGGTATTTATCAAAATGAAATAAATACAATGGATATAGAAAAAGTTAAATATTTAATTAGAAAATAATTTTAAAATGATCTATTGTTTAAAAAAAAAAGTGTGTTTGATAAGATGAGTTACGATTTAATAAAAAAGAAAAAATAACAATATAGCAATATATACTAAAATCGGCCTTCCTAACACGATTTTGAATAGGATAAAAAAAAACTTCTATACACTTAAGTCGGGCATGTGAGCACGCCTTCTGTCTACCCATTTCGTGCATGCAAGCACGACTTACCCATTCCAGTAAATTTTTAAAAATCTGCTCATTTTCGAAATTTTCAGATAAATTTGCACTAGTGATGTAAAAAAGCCTATGTATTGAGCTATTATACTAATATTGATTTTGGATGATGCAATTGGGCTATGTATTTAACTGTTACATTGAAACTGATTTTGAAGCTTTTATATGAAATTTGGTCATGTGTTGCAATATTACCTTGATATTGATTTGGATTTTAAATTAATATCGATCCACTAATATGTATGGAGTTTTAAAATGAAATTTGGTTATATATTGTTGAATACAACTCTTATAAATATAACTTTTAAGATTTAGAAATGCAATTTCATTTGTTTTAGTATCAATTTAATGTGTTTGGATAATAATTAGGTTTACCATTCATAATCATATGTATATGCAATTCAGAATCACTACAATTCGATCTAAGTTGGTCATATACAAGACAATAATGTTTTGTTTACTATTCTATCTTAGGATTGACTAATGAACTTTACAACATACAATTTTTGTTATTTTTTTTTTATCAAAAGTTAGTTAGACTGATTGTAGCCTATTACATTAATCATATCTTTTAATTAAAGAGTATGCTTTTTGTGATGCTAAACCTTTTTTTTTTTTTACTTCTTTTTGCGTTTAAGATTTAGAATTTAAAGTTTATCAATAATTAATTTTATCGTGAGTTTAATCGATTTTAATAATATCTCATATAAACTGATACACATAAATTAGTTTCCATTATTGAGAGTAAATTTTTTGACTGACTTAATATCGATATTAATCATCAATTCTTTTTACATTGCGTCAACTGCTTGATCAACATTAAAACAATTCTTTAAAATGTTCTAATCTTAATTAAAAGCGTAATCATGTTATATCTAATGATTTTCTTTTCAACTTGTTACTACTATGGAGTCATAATTTGTTTTTCTTTTTTAATTACTTTAATACCTCTTTTATTTTGAAGTTAGATAAAAGCTGATTTTGTCTTGTTTAGGATGATTATAACAAGATGTATCTAAAATAATTTCAACTATTAGAACTTAATCACAACAATGTAGAATTAACTTTTGGTGTGAAACAAAGAAATCTTAAATGCATTGTCTTTTTTGGCACTTTTTGGCACGAGGACAAGTACAAATAATTAATGGAGTGGAAAATAAAATAAAAAACTGCTCATGAATGTGATTCAGGATGACAAGTTGCCATGAAGGCCACTAACTCAACTAACCCTACCAGGCTCTACGTATAACATTTATTTAAGAAACCAAGTCATACTTGAATCATAAAATTTAGCTTCTCAAGATGTGTGCAAAGGTGTGGAAGAAAAAAAACGTGGTGGTTCATGCAGGAGATTCCCACCTGAAGAGAATTTTTCATGTGCTGCAGCAAGAGGTTGTTCCACACCTTGCGAATCAGTCTCCCCTCTTGTCACATAGGCTCATGGTTGTCTTAAGTAATGTTCAGCATTTGACAATTAATGTAACTTTGAAGTTTGAAGTTTAATGTTGTGTTTCGTCTTTACATTTTTTTCTGTCAGTTTTTGACATTTTTTAAGGTTTGTGTTAGTTCTTATGACCCTTCCATGATAATACTTCTAACATTAAACCTAAAGATAAATTTGAAGCGCTATTATAACTTCTTGTCTTTAAAGGTAAAGGTATTTTTTTAGCTTAAAAAATCATTTTTCACTTTTATTGAAATGAAATTTAAACTATTGTTTGACTTAATGATGAACCTTCATAAATTTAATTTGATAGGTTCGTCAATTTTTGTTAAACGTTGTCAAAAGAAATCAAAACAAAACTATAATTTTATATTTAGACAATTAATCATAAAAAAAAGTGTGAAAAAAAGTAATTGTAAGAAAAAAAAAGATAATTTTTTATTTAAATAATTTATTATCAATTTCTTTACTTTCTATTGAAATTTTTTATTAATGACAACAACATAAAATGCATATGCATAGTTTATGTTTATTTATTTTTTCTTATCATCAATAAAATAAAAACCCTGAACTCTAAAAAGATAAACTTTTATAGATTTAATAAATAAGAACTGTTTAGTAGTTTTATAATACTTTGATTCTCCTTATATATATATATATATATATATATATATATATATATATATATATATATATATATATATGATATTTTTTTAATTTAGTTTCATTTTTATTTATTTGATGGATATATAGAAATTATTAAAAAGAATTATATTAATATATATACTGAGACAATATCATAAAATTTATAATTAAATTAATTTCATTTATATTATATAACAATTTATTAAAAATTTAATTTAGATAAAATATTATATTAATAGATTAGGCGCTCAATTGGATCTTCACAATTTAGGAGATAACAAAGTGTTAGGAGATAACAAAGTTGAAGAACCACATCGATCACAATGAATCTTACTAGCTAGACCCATAAGAATAGCCCTCACACTTCACCAATAAGAGTGGTGAAACAGTCACTGAAGAAGAAGAAAGAATGAGACTACAATTATTCTCTCCCTTGATAATATTTAAAAAGGATATTATATTAATAGAAAATAAAAGTAAAAGTAAAAGTTTTGGCATAAACTTAAAATAATAATAAAAGGAAAATATATAAAGGAAATGAAAAGAAGATGTCACCCAAATAAAAGAAGTTTGTTCTTCTCTCCGTAGGCGGCGGTGGAGTAATACCCAGGTTCCATCTATTCCCACCTTAGACCTATAAAGATAAATTTCTTCTCACTTCCAAAGCTAAAGGTATTTTTTAGCTTAATAAATTATTTCTCATTGTTGAAATTTAAACTATTGCTTGATTTAACTTGTAATCCTTCTTAAGAGCTGTTAGAAGGATTTCTTGAAGCTTTTTTAGTTGGGAAAAACTCTATATGATCTGAGAAACAGTTTTATCTTAACATGTAATGATGCCGGTATAACTTGCATTTAATCAGATCCTCAATAAAGTTTGAATTTTCTTATTTTTACATAATACTGTAGTATTGTTTTACACTTTCATGAATTAAAATGGTTGTTTGTACTATAAAAATGGAGATGTGTGGAAAAGTTATTAATTTCCTTCAAGTTAAAGCATATATGAGATTGAGAAGTATTTTGTTTTTCTAATGTTTCTTTGTTCAAGTATCAATAGAAGAAGGAAAAGTAGAGAAGTTGATTGTGATGCCAAAAAAAAAAAAAGAGATGGAGTGGAAAAGATAGAGAAGGTCCGAGTGACAGGCTGAGTGAATTGCTTGACTCTGTTCTGCTCCACATTATACAATTTATGGACACAAAATCTGTTGTTCAAACTTGTGTCTTGTCCAAAAGATGGATAGATCTCTGAAAATATCTCACTACTCTTGCCTTTAACTCTCTCTTCTTTAATAATGTCAATAATTTCACTAAGTTTCAGGCTTTATTGTATTGTCTAACTGATAATGCATATTTATGTAGAGAATGTGACAAGAGGGGTGTCAATTTTGTCCGGGTAAAAATATACTGTTATTTTTTTATTAGGAATAATTTATTCAATTTTGAGATGCTTTAATCATAAAAATAAATAAAATTGTTTTTAAATTAAATTGATTGAAATTTCTTATTAAAATAAAAAATGTTTTTTTTAAAGAAAGAGAATATGAAATGAGTGAATATTTAAAATTAATTAAAGAATTAAAAATAAAATCAGAATTGCTTGCCACGTGGCAAATTAGGAGTGGAGAGTTTTTACTCATCACGTGGCGAGCTAGAAATAGATAGGATTTGTGAAGGAAATTAGTTGACACATGAGAGAGAGAGAAAAGAAAGAGGGAAAAAGGTAAAAAAGGAGGACTCTCTCTAGTAGGAGGGAACGAAAACTGAAGCAACGGAGGAGGATTAAGAGGAATTTGCAGAAATTGAAAGGAAGGAAAGCATTTTCGAGAATAAGTGAGCGAGAGACTGGTAGAGAAAATACATTTTGCCTTCAACAGTTATGCATTTTAATCTATAATTTCATTTGTTAAGAAGTGAAACTGCATCATCTTATTATGATTCTTCATTTCTATATGTTCTATGTTGGTTTGTGTTGTGTGAGTCTAAATCGATTTTAAATTGTGTTTATAATTGAATCGGAATAAGTTATGTTTGGGTCATCATTGTCTGTAAACGATTTGTTAAATCTAATATTTGTGAAATATGCCATGCACGCTGGTAATTTCTGTCATTTTTGAACTTTCAACGTGCGCCCAAATCCATACCACCACCACCACCTTTTCCTCTTTACCAGATCCCGCCAGTTAGCTATGGTATGGTACCGTTGGTACCTGAGCCTTTTCCAAGAGATCATTACCGGAACAGTAACTGGGATCCAAGACCAATGGTGGGTGATTTTGTACTTGGAATGAATAAATATCGTGGTTCTTCTCACAGGGGTTATTTTGGGGTTTTTTTTCCCATTTTGGTGTACTTTTCAATTTTAATTTCCAAAATGGGTAGAAAAAAAATTATTTACCAAAATGGGCAAATTCTGCCAGTTAGATAGACATAATTTCAAACTGATCAAAATAAAAGTGACATGCTGACGATTTCAATTAATAATATTAATTAAAATTGTTTATCTCTCTTCAATTATTTTTTAATTATTTAATACTATGATCCTTAAGTTTAACCATTAACAAAATAAATAATAATAATAATAATTATTATTATTATATAATTAACAAAACTATAACATGAATATTAAGAGATACAAATTTATTTAAATTAAAATAAAATAACATAATAATAATAATAATAAGAATAATTTTAATTAAATTCATATGGATTTAATTTAAATAATAATAATAATAAGAAGAATAATAATTTCATACAAATTTAATTTAAAAAATAATAATTATTATTAAATTCACTTATTATTAATTATATTATTATTATGTTATTTTATTTTAATTTAATATTATTATTATTATTATTAAATTCATATGAATTATTTTTATTATTATTATCATCATGTTATTTTGTTTTAATTTAAAATAAATTTATATGTCTTAATTTTTTTACTACAGTTTTGTTAATTATTATTATTATTAATTTTTTTTATTGTTAAAGTAACAAACATAGTGTTAAATAATTACAAAATTATTTGTTAATTATTATTATATAATAATTTTTTTATTAATTGTTAAACCTAACAATCATAATATTAAATAATTAAAAAAATGATTACAGAAATATAAATGATTTTAATTAATGTTATTAATTGAAATCGTCAGTATGTCACCTCTATTTTGACTAGTTTAAAATTATGTCTATCTAGTTGACAAAATTTGCCTATTTTAATAAATAAATTTTTTTTTATCCATTTTGAGAATTAAAATTAAAAAATACACAAAAATGGAAAAAAGGGGAATACCAGATATACTTCTGTACCTCAACCAAGGATGACTCCTAGAGGATTACTGAAGCACCTACCTCCTAACTCTGCTGTTTTTGTGGGCCCTCATCCCATTGGACCATTTGCTAACCCCATGGATTTTTCTAAGTTTTATTACTATCAGCCAGTAACAATGGAACAGTTTACCGCAAACAGCAAGGAAGTCAATAGAAGGAAAAGCTCCGAGGAAGCAGCCTGCCACCAAGGCTGCTCGCAAGTTTGCACCTGCCACTGATGGCGTGAAGAGGCACTACTTTCAGGCCTGGAACAGTGGCTATGAGGGAGATCAGCAAGTATCAGAAGAGCACCGAGCTCCTAATTACGAAGCTTCGGTGAGGGTTGGGTCTCTCCCGTCCAGATCTGTCTCGCCAAGTGTTCATTGGATCCCTTGTTCACTACCTCCACGGTGCTTGAGTTGATTGTTGTTCGTGACTTTGGTAGCCTCCTGACGGTGGTGTGCGTTTTCTGAGGGTAGCCGAAAGTGTGGTGTGCGTTTTCTGAGGATGGGCGAAAGGTTGTTGTGTGTTTTCTGAAGATAGCCGAAAGGGTGGTGTTACATGAAGTAGCAGTTAAACTAGCAGTTAAACTGTATCTAGATAATCTACTCAAACCAGATTTTTTAACTTTTTTTTTGGGTCCAATATTCAAGCCACTTTCTTCTCAGGCTACGCACCAAGCCTCCCTCTCCTCGCCCTCGTTACTCTTCCTGCCACCACCGTATTACACTCCTCATCTCCGTCACCATAACCGCTCCACATTGCTAACCAACAACCATGAAATCATTGTGGCAGGTCACTATGTCTTCCCTCCTGCCTGCAAACACCATCAAGAGCCCAAACCGTGAGCACAACGCCAACCCGTGTAAGCCCTAGCCCCTCCATACGCACAGCTGCCGTCGTCGCTTCACGCCGACGTTGCCGTCGACGAACCCGTGGCCGTCTTCCACCGCCGTCGATATTACCTTGGCCAGCCACATACTCCTGCGCCTCACAGGGAGTTCCCATGGCCCCCAAGGCACCACATGTGCGCCACTAATCCTAATGGGTTAGTCGGGGTGCTCCTTACACCCCACCTTAATACCCCTCAATCTCCAAATTACTCTGTCATTGGAGGTGCTCCCTGCATCCTCTGTATTCCAGCCTGTACTTTAATACCCCTCAATCCCTAAATTACTTCTGCCATCAGTTTGGTGGGATTTACTTCCTGCACCCCTGTATTCCAACGTGCACCTACATTTTACTTAGATTCCCAGAACGCCATTTAGTAGTGAGTGCATTTTTAATTAGTGGGTTTAATTGTTGCACCCCATATCTTTAGATCTGCATCTACTGATATTCTAAATTACAAAACTGCCCCTAATCTTATTTAAAAAAGCTTTAAGAATTTAGTATGTGACTATTTTTAAAAAAGAAAAAAACTTATTTCTCATGTTCATATAATTTTTTTTATTTTTTTTGTTTTAATAAATTTTAATCAAAATTCCAAATGACCGTTGCGTCATTCGGGATTTTTTTTTTTTAAATATAATAATAAATAAATATCAATTTTTAATTAAAATTCTAAATGACCGTTCGCGTAATGTGAGATTCTTTTTTAAAAAAATAATAATAATAAATAAATATCAATTTTTAATTTAAGTTCTAAATAAGTGCTGACTTCATACGAAATTTAATTTAAGGAGTTTCAACTTTCGCTTGGATTATCAAAAGGTCACACACGTATGTGATATTCCGAAATAAAATTTAATTTTTAAAATTAATAAAAATTTAAAAAATATAAGTTTCTCAAAACAATTCAAAGCAAAGGTCAATCTTTGTCGGTCCTTTAATTTAAAAATTATTATTTTTTGTTCTTATTTATATTTATTTTTTTTTTACTTTTTTGGAAAAATAAACATTTAATAAACCACATTTAATTTTGCTCATTTAATTAAAAGTACTGTCTTAAGACAGGTGTGGGATACTAATACATTTCCCACGCGTAACCAACTCCGAACTCATTTTTGGTTTGCAATCATTTCCTTTGCCTTCCGTCTCTTTCTTCTTTTTACCATTTTTCTTATATTTTTGATCGCTGTGGACAATCGTGAACCCGGCCAGGACAAAGGGATGAATATACCATTAACATGTCATATACTCTCATCTGTTTTATGTACCATTTTTCAGTCATTTGTATAAAGATATTAATGGTATTTCAGATTTTATGGAGGCAGAAGATAACATCATGGAGGCGGAAGATAACATCATGGAGGTGCAAAAAGAATCTGTCATGTGACAAATAGGTTCATTGAAATAATTTTGAACGTGACAAAGACGAATTCTTCCTACACCTTCATGATCTCGTCTTATATCTCTATAAAATTTTCAAATTTTAAAAATATTTATATAAAAATAACAAAAAAAAGGACATCTTCTTTTGATATAAATCTGTACAAATTACAAATAAATGAGAAATTGAGAGATGAAATTTGATTTATAATTTATATACTGTACATCACCCGTCCAATTTACATTTTCTTAATAATTTGCAAATCAGATAGCCATTAGTGGATATCATCATGTTTATAATTTTGTAAATCAGATCTAGACTATCCCATTCCCCTTCAATTTTGTTTATTATAAACCGGATATGGACCTTCCGGTTTGTAATTTCTCACTGCATTTTTTACATCACAATTAAATCACAATTAAAGCATATCCCACATTCAGAAACACGTTAATGGAGATAATGGAGATTGTATCTGTACCAAGGTTCTGTTTACTTGTCTCTTAAGTGTTGTTGACAATGTAATAAAAAATAAACCAGTTACTATCATTATTCTCAGATCCGATTCCTATACACTGTTACTTTTTCCACCATCATGATTTCACATCACCTAAAAAATTTGGCATCTTAATTATCCAATTTACTTCAACTTTCAGTCGTTTTGGTATACATTCATCAATTCCTCCATCTCATTCCAAACAATTACATATTTACATGCTTGAATTGATTTGTTTTCCTTCATTACAGAAACACTTGGGTTGCAATTGAAATCTTCTGAGCAATCCTTGTTCTTATCGTGGCCACAACAGTCATGATACGGGGATTCAATTTAATTCAATTCGTGCCTATTCAAAATTCATAATTTTGGGCGTTGTCAATTTTTGATTCCCAATTGAAAATGATTGTTGTCATTGTTGTTATCTATAGAAAGGTTTATCACTCTAGTTTTGTGAATGAAGATGGAGTGAGTAGAGCTTGTGGGTGTCCTCTTCTTCCTCTCAAGAGCTACATCAAGGGACCAGCTCCTGTTTCAGATCAAGGTTTTTTTATTATTTTTTTGCTCTGTTCTGTCTTTTTTTTTTTTTTTTTTTTTTTTTTTTTTTTTTTTTTTTTTGTGTTTTCTGAACGTGAGATATGCTTTAATTGTGATGTGTGGTATAAATAAGTCACATTTATCACAATAAAGAAAAACTTGTTAATGTACCGGAAACACGTTCACGGGAACATGATTAAAAGAGTGAAAAATACGGTGAGAAATTATAAACCTGAAGGTCCATATCCGATGTATAATAAATAAATTTGAATGAGAAGAGGATGGTCCATATCTAGTTTAAAAAATTGTAAATCTAATGGGATAATGTCGAGTATTTAATTGGATTTTATCTCTCAAATTTTTATCTGATTTGTAATTTGTATATCAGAGTTCAATTCCTCTCATTTATATTAGAAGATAATATATCTTTTTCCATAATTTTTATATGGATATTTTTAAAATTTAAAAATTTTATGAAGACATAGTACCAGACCATGGAGGTACTGAAAGAATTCGTATTGACAGGTTCAATTAGTTAATTTTCTTTTATATGTGAGATGTTTTTTTTATATCAGATACATTTTAATTTTAAATTTTAAAATATTAAGTTTTTAAGTTTTTTTTATGTATTATTTATTTTTTTTCATTCTAAAATTTAGATTCATACTTATATTTTAAATTATAAAATTATTTTTTCTAAAAAATATACTAACAAAATATATAAAGATATAAATAAAATACTGTCAATACTTCATAATTACACGCCACTAATTATTTCATCTTCACTGTAATTAAGTAGAATAATGAGAAACTATTACATAACAAAACAAAACTCTGCCATTTTTTCAACCAGTGTCCTTATGACAGGTGATATTATTAACATTTCTTCAGGGAATTAAAATTCTTGAGTATATCTTACATAAAAATTGATCTAGAACTTTTTCAATTATAATTTTAAATAAATGCTTCTTTAGGTTTTTTTAACCTCGTTTATCTTCTAATCTATCATTTTTACTTCAAAATAGAATTCAAAAAAATAATAAATAAAATAAAAATAAATACTTTATCATATATTTAAATTATAATTTATACAAAACTATTTATTTATAATAAGTAACATACTCAAAAATATGTTTTCATTATTTATATCCCATAATTCTAAATATTCTTAATGTGATTACATTTTTTAAGATGAATTAGTGTAATTTTTCTGTCGAATTAATAATAATGACATTATTAACAAATAACATGAATAATAAATAATACTTTATGAATAAGGTTCTTAATCATAAATTTAAAGAAAGTGATTATTAACTGGTTTTAAAAAATTATAAATCAATTTAAGATAATTTTAAAAAAAGAACGTTATAGCAGTGGAAAAAAAAAACCTATCTAACTTTATTTATTATTTTTATCAGGTGAAAAATATCCAAATTTTCTCTCATCTCAAATTTCGAAAGCCCTAACAAGAGCGAGTCGAGGCAAGTAACAAAGTCAAGTCCTTGATGAAGAAAAAAATATTTGTGGTGAAGCTTACGGAACTGTTCTCAGTGTAAAAGTGTCACTTCTCGCAATTTTTCTCTCTCAATCTTCCACTTCAAGGTAACCCTCACCAAATTGCACGGAACAACCAGACCAATTTCATTTTAATCTGTAATTATCTTTTATTTTCGTTTCCATTTTTCTTTACCTTATTATTTCGTTCTCGTTTCTCAGCAACGACGCCGCCGTTGGAGAAATGTTGGAGAATAAGGATTTAGGGTTGTGTCTTCTTCGCGCAGGAATTGAATCCAATTGAATATTATTTATCATTTATCGAATCATTGCTCAAAACGCTCAAAACATAGTTGACGATGGTTGAGCGAAAGCAGTTCAAGACCAAGTTATGTGTTCTGTATCAGAGAGGTCGCTGCAATCGCCATAATTGCTCCTTCGCGCATGGGAGTGCTGAGCTTCGACGATTCCCTACCTCGTATAGTGGTATAGTATTCTAGTTTGCTTTGCTCATACACAGTGCAATTGTTTTGTTATTTTATTATTGTTATTAGTTGATTAGTTGAGTCTATATCTTGTGAATTGAGGTAAGTTGGACTGTAGATTATCTATGTTGATGTTAGTTGAGGGATGTTTGATGAGTATTGTATTTGCTGTATGGGGTTTCAAGTAACAGTTCCTCAGGGTCTGATTGGGAGTGTGGTTTTGGAGGGAAATGGAATGGAGAGAATTTTATATTGTAAAAATAAACAAAATATTAGGAGTTGGGACACTAATCTATCATATTATTTCTATCATTGTTAAAAAACTTATAAAATTAAAAATATTTATTAAAAATGAAATTTTTTGTTCCCTTTCCTCTGAAATTTAACTTCGAAACACACCCTTAGACAAGTGCATGGCCTGGTTATTTGAGGTAAAAAGAATTATGATTGAAGGAAGAAGCTTGTTTGTGTTTGAAGGTTTTGAGATTTTTTTATTTGAGTAAAACTTTATGGACCAGGACTCTCCATAGAAAAGAAATAAATGATGGACAAATAAGTCCATTTTAGTTAAGTATCTGATATCATAGAGCTTTTTAAAACCAAAGGTTTTTGGTCGCAGTATATGTGCTTGGAGTCTGCTTGAAAAATAAGCAAGTCTTAGTGACAGAATGGATGATAATGCAATTCAGAAATTTAGATGTTAAGGTTGTTTCTGTAATTATTACGTCCTTTATCTTATAATCATTTACCTCGTCCCTGGTCATGATTTTTTTTTATATGTTAATACAGTTTATAGTAGTTATTCCATTTATAAATAATCTCTTTTCCACTGTTTAATTGATCTATCCTGCCAAAGTGGTAATACTAATTGTTCACATGTCATCTATGAATTTTATTCCATCCACAGCCAAGGCCTTCTTCCACTTTTGTGACTCTTTTTGCTACCATTTATGCTTGCTAGTGTAAGCCTCTGCATGCGAAGATCTATAACTGCAAATTCACACCCATTACATTAGGTGCTCAGCAATTCTTACTCCCTGGATAAAAATGGAGAAAAATCTTGGAGATGCTTTTTGATATCAGTCCATTGTTGTTTTCTTATCATAATTTATTCTTCTTTATTTTATGAGTAGAGATTAAAGTAGAATAATTTTTGTTAACATTGGAAAGATGGACCAAGATGCATAGGAGTAATAATCACCTGTCTTTGGCTTTTTTGGCTACTCTTTATCACATTAATAATCCTTTTCTTTTTCATTTTTTGTAGCATTATGAGGTAACATTTTTTTTTTTATCTTCTTGATGTCACCTTTTCCCTCTAAATTAAATCATTTAATGAATAGTTTCATCAGTTTAAGATGCATCATAACGGTAATTCAGTGATTAATTTGCACTCCAATTATTCAGTGGAATTTGAAGTATTTCTGCTGTATTTATTGCATGTCAGCAACTTTCTAGTCATGTTTTTCCTCCTTGGAATTTTCCTCATATGACCCCACCCTTGAGAGTAAGGAAATGAATCAGAGCATAGCATTTGATATTTATTTGCTAGCTGATTTCATGTCCGTCAAAGCTGTCTTCTTTCTTTTTTGTTATAATTTCTTGTCTATATCTCTTTTTAATACCTCATTCCCATGCCACTGTCGAGCTATTTCTTTTCTAAATTGCTGTTTTCCAAACAAAGTTGTAGAATAAAAATTTGACACAAATCGGAAGAGTTCACCATGTTTCTTCTTGCAGATATAGCTGACTTGTAGATGTTTCCTTGGATTATTTGTAGTCCACACTAATCCTTTGTCTTTCTTTGTTTTATATATAATTATTATTTATGTGACATGGAGCTGTTTAAATGGGAGTCTGAATTTCGTGCTATATTTGTACTAACATGGTGAACTTGCATGGAAAGTTTGATTAATTATAAGAAACGAATGAAAAAAATATACTGAAAGAGAAATATGTGAGAAAATAAATTTTTAAACTATATAGGGATGAGTTGCCAGTATCACAACATATCCTGAAAACTATATTTTCACACCCGCAGCTTGTTTTATTGACACTCTGTTATTCCATTTGTTCAGCTGAATGTCCTATTTTTAAAAATACTTACTTATCTAATAGGACTGGTCCATATGTCCATTGATTCTATGTAAGCAGATACAGAAGCTTAGATATGCAATAACAAATGGCATACGGGATTAATGTCAGATTAATTTATTCAATGATAGGACGATCACATTATCTTGTTGAGACTATTGCATTTCCAGCTGTATGGATATTTGATTTAGATGAGAGATCTTCAGAAGGCATTCTACTGATTGGTTATATCTTAAAGGCGATGCTGGTGTTGTTCATGAAATTGTAATTTCTTGGCAATGTTTTTATGCTTCATTCCTTGAATCTATGGAACTACAGTGTTACCTCAGATCTTGATTAGGCTTACATGGATTGCCTGCTAACATCATGTTTTGATCGGAAGCAAGTTCAGCAAATTTCCAATCATTTCATTAAAATTTCTACTGCCTGAGTGTATGGAGCTTATGCTATTCCTTTTGGCTGATAATTCTTCATATATTATGGCTACATGGACATTGGCAAAGGGAATTATTAGTGGAGATGATGTCAGGAGAAATCGCATCAGATATCTTGTTGATGGATTTTTATTTCTTAAGCATCTTGGATATATACCTACCTTTGAGATTATATTTTATATCTTACTCCTCTCATCAAGTTGGGGATGTGAAATGTTCTTAATCCATTGCTACCTTGATTACACTTCAAGGTATATGCTACTTGCGTGGGTTTACTATATCTGTCATAATATGAGGGTGCTAGTTTCTATCCACTTTATGCTCTTACGTGGGAGGCACTATTACTATACATTATTGTGTTTCTCTTGTTATTCCTGTTAATGGTAAGCTTGGTTCCATTATCATTTTTATTGCGTTCTGTTTGTATCTTCTAGAATGGTTGTTGTTTTTTTGTGTTAGTTTGCAATAATGGAGAATTGTTTTTTTTTTTTTTTTTTTTTTTTTTTTTTTT
>Ga0209700_107166_pt1 | contig 16158 bp, 9 predicted proteins | sample SiratroredBW_FD_187528 | JGI IMG/M metagenome (GOLD analysis project Ga0209700, IMG submission 187528) | Root nodule microbial communities of legume samples collected from California, USA - Siratro red BW (SPAdes) (version 2) | ecosystem: Host-associated > Plants > Roots > Nodule | place: USA...
TACTACTTGACTCTACAATATTCAAAGATACATTACCCACCTCCGAGATATTCGCATAATACATCTACAATCTGAGTAACTCTTATATTTATAATGAATTTGGTTGTTATAACCAACTCATCTCAACTAGCTTCGTATATTTTAACCTAGGCCCAAAAGCCTATAAATATAGACTTTGTCTCATAGGAAGTACTTAATTCTTTCATTTTTTACTCATGCTAATACTTTTAACTTCTCTATCTCTTACTGATTTGAATGTTAAAAAATCTTTCATAAATAAATTTGCACTCGATATTCCTCAACAATTCAATACCCATTCTTCAAAGAATCAAACTTAACTTTTTCGAAGTTTTCTTAATCCTCCATAGACAGTTCACTTCTAATCTCAACTCGAACAAAGTTTTAAATTAATTAAAGTTTAATTTAACTATTTCTCATCAAAAGTTTTTTGTTGTTGAAATTGTTCTAAAAACTGAATTTAAACTTCGTGGATAGAAAAAAATTGAAACTTGTCATAGAAAACTAAATTAAAAAGCAAAGGCTAAATTAAAAATTCAAACTACGGTTAATTTCATCGGAAACTTTTGAACATTTATCTGAAATGAAACCGCAGCTCATCATCTTCCTAATTTTTCCTTTTTAGTAATGAATGATTTATTCCTATTAACAATCTCTTTCTTGTGACGATGGACATGGGATCCGCAGCAACTTTTTCCCTAAAGCTAGATGTTGCTTTGTTCTCATCTGAATGTGGACGTGCTTAACATTCCTAAAGCAATCAAAGAAAAATAAAAAATAAAGGCAAAATTCGTTTTCATTGCCGTATATGTTGTAGTAAGTCGTTCACATGAACCATGCTAAACAATTTAATAAAGGCAACTTAGCCTTTCACATGACTCATGAAAACGAATATAGAAGGAGTATACTTAAAAAGTTTTTGTCACGTAGATAGACCCTCTTTTCCATTTTAATAACTAGAAAGTTTTATTTAAACCAATGCGTAAGTTTGCAGTTACGTAAGGATAATTACAATAAATTTTCATTTTACAGTCTCCAATAGTTTATGATCAGATTCATAAGGATAGATAAAGTTTTATTTAAACCAATGCGTGAGTTTGCAGTTACGTGAGGATAATTACAATAAATTTTAATTTTACAGTCTCCAATAGTTTATGATCAGATTCATGAATTAATGGTGTGTAAGGTTATATAACAAATTGAATGAGGAAGTTTGCCTTTCTCGATCGGTCAATGAATGATTAATTGACATAACTTATATGCAATATGCAATGATTCTTTCGAAAAGATTCTCTTATAAAGTAGTTTTTCTGTTCTAATATTGATTAAAGTCAACTGATGTTTAAACATTATTTTTTATTTTTAAATTAAGTATATATTCTCTTTATCTTAATTATTAGAAGTGATGCATGTTTTGAAAAATAAGGAAATGGTTGAATGAAATTAGCCCAGAATGTAACATATTATCATTGTTCTTATATGAAAAAGAAAAATAATATGCTTGGTCATTAGGGAACAAAAACAGGAGATTCTAATTTTAAATATTTAACCATTCAGTTTTTGTAGATTGGAAACTTTACAATAATAAATGCTGTGAGAATTTGGTTGTATCAAAGAGAATTTAATAATGACTCACATCTCAATGTAGTACAAAATAATGCTGGCACATGATCATTTACTCTCTCTCAGTTCAAAACTCAACTTAGTACGAAATAAAATGGCTGGCACATGATAGTTTACTCTATCCGTTCAAAAACTATAATTATTATAACCTAGTATACGCTCGTTTCAGAAAATATTAAGATTTTTAGACTAAAAATATCTTATTTAATAATATAATAGCTTTTGTAAAATTTAATACTTTAGTATATCAATAAGGATATAACTAAAAAAATAGAAATAATATCTTAAATTTGTAAAATAATTATAATAAAAAATAACTATCGTTTTAGAACACAAGGAATAATATATTTGCAATATTTCTTAACTTTGAGTGTTAGGTGGAAGCTTTTTTTTTTTTAAATTAAATAAAGAGTAAAAAGAAATGTTCAAACATATGTACAAAACTCCAAACAGAAAAAACAGGATCTGTTGACAAAAATGCCAAAATAAACACTTACAAATTCATCCTAGTATTCCTACAATACCTAATCATTGACACATAAGTGAATTCAGCTATAAGTTACCTTAATCTGATTTATAATAAGAAGTGTCTTTCAAAAATTATGCTGGTTTTAATACCTTTTTAATCCATAATATATATGATTTTGTGTGCCGTAACACCAGATCATCTTGATATGACGTAATTTCTTTATCGGGATTTGGCATAAACCTTTTCAAGTTGATTACTAAATAAATTGCTAAAGAAAAAGAGGTGGAAGTTAAACCTAGGTTCTATATATATATATATTGTTTTTATATATTATTAATGTTAACATCTAGATTGTTTTTAGGATAACACAAGGGTATATATTTCTTTATCAGTAGATTTTTGAAATTTAGTTAAAGAAAATGGTCAAAAAGTTTTTAGTTAGATGTTTAACTATGATTTTTCAAATTTTGATTGGATTATGATGAATTAGGATAAAATCATTAAAAAAAAAATCTTGATAAAATAATGAAGGTGTACATTCATGACTCAATCAAGATGGATTTTTATTTGAAAGTTTCATTTTAAATTATCTTTAAAAGTTATGTTTTAATTGATTAATTAGATTTTTGTATGAAATTTAATGTTAAACATGAATTAAAATGTGTGTAAAGTGTTTTTCTGTAGTAAATATTTTGGTAGTATTGATATACATAACTTCTAAGTGAAATTGAGATATCGATTTTGATGAATCTTAGAAATCAAATATAGGATTTTGCATTGTCGGTTGTCCTATTATGGATTTGGGTTTTGCTAGGTTGCTTTCCCCTTTTCATGTTTTATGCTTGTAGATTATATAGTTGTCTTAAGCAATAGAAATTGATCCTAAGTCTTTTATGTGTCTAATAAAATTGTCCCTATATCTCCTATCCCACTTCCACCTTCCTCAGAGATGAGTCAAATAGCTAGGGCGATTGAGATGATATCTAATGCCATTCAACAACAGAATATGAATATTACTCAAAATCATCAAGCGACAATGCAACAATTGAATACTACTAGATCAGTCGCATCCGCTTCTTCTATCAGTAGGCCTCAAGATCAAATGGGATTATTTGAGTTCTTAAAGTACAACCCACTTATGTTTAGTGGGAAGGCCACACCTGACCAAGCATATCAATGGATCAGAGAACTATAAAAGATCTTCAGGGCAACTTCTAGCCCCGAGGATAAGAAGTTGGTGTTTGCAACATATCTACTATCTAAAGAAGCAAAGTTTTGGTGGATAAGAGCTCAGCAGATGATGGAAGTCAGAGCTACAGTTTTGAACTGAGAGAGCTTCAAAGTGAGCTTTCTAGAAATGTACTTTCTACATATTGCAAGATTTGCCAAGGAAGTTGAATTCCTCAAGTTGGAGCAAGAGGAGATGTTAGTGAATGCCTATGCTTCTAGGTTTGAATACCTAGGCAAATTCTACACGCAAGCTCCCTCTGAGTCTTGGAGGTGTAGGAAGTTTGAGGAGGGCCTTGAACATGAACTGAAGAAGATTGTGGCTCCTATGTGTATCAGGGAATTTCCCGCTTTGGTGGAAAGAGTCAAGTTGGTAGAGAAAAGAAGGGTGGTAGTAGGGTGATTAGGACATGTTAAGAAGGAGTTTCCAGTGAGAAAGTCAACATACAAAGTTATCAGTCTTATGTCAGACCTCAACAACATGGGACAAGAACAACTTTACCACATACTCATGAACATCAATCAAATAAACCTAAACATTTTCATTGTGGTGGACCACATTCAGCAGATGTATATTCTAGGGTCACTGCAGAGAAGAAGTGTTTTTCATGTTAGAAGACGAGTCACTTGGCTAGAGACTGTCCGACAAGAATAGGATGACTTTAGTAGGTAGTTCTCAACAGAGTAGAAATGAAGGCAACAAACCTTAAGCAACAAGAAGAGTGTTTGCAATGACAGGAACTAATACTTCTCAATCAGATAATTTGATACAATGATCAAATTTCATAGCTAGTATAAAGGTAAAGGTATTGTATAACTTTTAGAGCGACATACTCCAGTGTTAAGTTATGTGTGGATGAACTGGGTCTGTCTTGTGTTGCGAGATGCTAAGCTTGTTGTGATTCAACTTCAAAGATGGAGGAAAACCATTATAGGAACCTACCTTTATTCCTTTCCTAGTATGTTAATTTTTTAGGGCCAAAATTTAGTTGTTGTGGGTAATGTAATAACCTAGAAAATAGCTTTAGAATATAAATATATTTGAACCTAGAATTTATCTTTAGATATAAATAAGATGACACCTAAATTTAGAGTTCTCTGCCTTCTCTCTATAATTTTCATCTCATATGTCATCATATTGACGATCAAAGCCTACCATCAGACTCGTGACAACAATTAGAGTAAGACTGTCCTATCGGAATCTTAGATTGAGTAACTTCATTTTTGGTCCCTTTTTCCTTTGAGTCAATTTTAATGTCTTTATAGTCACCTAAGTTTAGATTGTGATTACACGTAGTGTTTCTATCATCAAGATTAGTCTTTGTTAATTCAGGGTTTCATTGATGTGTTATGATCATTCATCATGATTCTATGGTGCAGGTTAGGTTATATCTGAGATCCCTAGGTTTTGGAGCTCTTTGTGTATTCAGGTAAGGGAAACTAAATGCAATGTTTTAATAAATGTTAGTTTACTTTGAAATAGAACCCTATCAAAAATTATGAATTTGGAAGATTATGGTGTGGATCGATTTCAGGTTGTAGATGGAAAAAAATCCAGCAGATTAGAAACTTACATAGAAAATTTCATATCAGATGCGTCGAGCGCATACCAGATGTGTGTATGCACCAAACACATACCAGATGTGTGTATGCACCAAACACATACCTGATGTGCGTATGTACCAGGCGCATTTCGAGTGCAATTGCTCTCGGGTTGGATGATGTTAGGTGCAAGCATTAGGGCACTGGACGCGAGGTCTTAGCGACAAGCCCAGCCTTATGGCGTCGCACGCATTCTGGAAGGAACACTCGAGTTTTATTGTCGCTGAGCGCCAGTTTATTGGCATTGGGCTCAGTTATGTTTTGTTTCCTTAGTTTCCTTTACTTCTACTCACTACATATGTATTTTCTTGAATTCATATGATTATTTTATTCCTTATAAGCTTATGAGAGATATGATGTGAATGAAATGAATGTTTATATAGAAATATGTTTGATGGGTGATATAAATTATGATATATGAATTTGAAAGTAAAGTTTATATGAGTTTGAAAGTGAATAGTGAATGTTATGCAATTGATGTGTGAGATATGTTTGTGAATGATTAATGGTATGAAATGATGATTAAGACATAGTATCTTCAGGAAAGGAGATACCAATGTTGAGATTTAATTAGGATGTGTATTGTTTGTGGATTTGCAATAAGGAGGTATCCTGACTTTCAAAATCAGTTTTCAAGTTCAGCAGTTCTTCTTCTAATTGTTTCACTTTATTCTCCAACCAACTATTTAGACCCTTGAGTCTATTATTGGAAAGAGCCAAAATGGTTAGTCTCCTGATGAGTTTCTTTAAAAGCATTAAGCAAAGTACTATAATTCTCATGAGTGAAAGAGATGCTAGAACTTACACTGCTATCTGATTCATGTCCCGCCATCATACAGAGATTTGCTTCCTCTTCTTTATCTAATGAAGAGCTGGAGGAAGTGTCATTGTCCTCCCAAGCAATATAAGCTCTTCTCTACTTCTTATTCTTCTCGTATCTCTTCTCAGAAGTTTTCTCTTTAAGCGCTTGATTAGGACACTCTATCTTTATATGATCCTGTTTCCCACAATCAAAGTAAGTTATATTAGTAGAATTATCGATCTTTTTATTATTGTACCTCTTGAATGGTTGACTCTTCTCTTTGCCCTTTTTCTTAAGAACTTGCTAAATTTTCGGGTCAGCAGTGTTAATGTCTCAGTCTCACTGCAGCTACTGGAGCACTCGTCACCACTATCTTCTTTCTGAACTGCAGACTTGAGCATTATGCTTTTCTACTTTCTGTCACCATGCTCCTGCTCATTAAGTCTGATCATCTCCAGTTCATACTCCCTTAGATTACCAAATAGTGTTGCAGTTGTCAAGGTGGTTAAGTCTTTTGTTTCTGAAATGGTTGTGACCTTTGGTTGCCAACTCCTATCCAGGCACTTCAGAATCTTGATATTTAACTCCTCCTTATTGAACATCTTGCCGAGACAATCAAGTGATTAACTATGTGGGTAAATCGCTTCTGTACTTCAGTTATTGTCTCCCGTGGCTTCATTCTAAATAGCTCATATTCTTGTATCAAAGCGTGTTTCTTGCTCTTTTAACATCACCCGTTCCCTCGTGTGTAACTTCAAGAATGTCCCACATCTCTTTGGCTAATGTACATTGTGAGACCCTGAAAAATTCATCAAGATGAAGTGATGAGGTAATTATATTTTTAGCAACGCTATCATACTAAGCTTTCCTACTTTCATCACTAGTACAATCACACCAAGGTTTATCAACATACACATTATCAACAAGCATTTTAGGAACATACGGTCCATTAACAATAGCATCCCAAACACCGCGATCAATAGATTTAATAAAAATCCTCATTCTAACTTTCCAAAATTGATAGTTCAACCCACAAAATATAGATGGCCTATGAATCGAGACCCCCTCAGCAAAAGGAAGTTTATTTTTGGCCATTTAGGATCAACTCGAATAACTTTCAAGAACCCGCTCTAGATACCAATTGTTGAAAAATAAGATGGCCAAAAGTTCAAGAGAGAGATGAATTGAACTATTTACACTTTTTAAAAACTCAAAAGTTTGAATGAGAGTTTTTATGAAACTATGATTACAATGTAAGAGTCACACAAAAACAACATGTTAAATGTACAGACAGCAGGTTAAAAATCAGTTCAGTAAGTAAAATCAATAAAAACAACCTGTTACAGAACTAAAACAACAAGTTAAAATAATTCTGGCAGTTCTGTAAAAACAATCTGTTGAAAATCCTTTTCAACATTTAGTCAATTTTCAACCAATAGCAAAATTTAACAGGTTAAAACAGAATTCAACATGTTGAATTTACAATACTACAACAGTATGATTAAACTAGTAAAATCAATTTTTGATTAAAACGAATTTTGCATAATCCAAAAATACCACAAACCAAATTGATATGATCAACCTATGATTAACTAAAACAGTATACTAAGTAACTCTCTAGATTAAGGAAAATGAATATGCAGGTCAGATTAATCAAGATACCAGAAAACTTGGAAAACCCAACAACAGTTAAGAATTTCAATTCAAACTCCAGTGACAGTAATCAACCCAGAAAAGCTATGTTAGAGCAGTATCAAACTACAACAAAATAGTTTTGAATTTCCAACAGTAAAACAAATAATTGAAAGGTGTATTCACTGAAATAATTCTTTAATACCAGAAACAAATATCAATCCAAAGAATTATCAAAATTAAGGAAAACTAGTTTTACAGTATCAAACTGCAGTGCACCAAATTTGTAGTCAAGTTATTATCCAAAGACAAATCCAATGAGCTCAAATACACAAGACAACAACTAATAAGCCAAGATTAATATGTTGCAATAAAGTACTAAATTTCAACACGTTAAAAGTGATTTTAACCAATTAAAACACTACTGGAGTGAGTATTTTAAATCTGTCCAGAATTTAACAGGTTATTCTTCAATTTTAATAAGTTGTTCTTGGTAGCATAAATGGAAATGGCAGAAATACAGTTCAAAAATTGAAAGAGTAAGGAAACAAGAAGATCAATCAAGTCTTTTTATCCTGGTTCACTCTACCGCTAGAGCTACGTTGAGTCCCTTGCACAATCTTGTAAAGATTTTTACTATATCAATCAAGTTTACAATCAAAACACACTCAAGACTCCATCTTGAACCCTACAAGATGATCTTCTTTCCCTTGTGCAACTCCCCACCACACAAGATGCACACTCCTAGTGCAAATGCAGTACACCACTGCTGTTTTGAATGCAAACAATACAATACAACAATCCAATTACACATTTTTGTTAGCACCAAGAGTTGCTAGAGGATTTGATGAAATCAACAAGTGATGAAGTCTAGAGGATCAAGGATACTACAAGAACAATCATGAAGTTTTTGGTCCTAGACTTAGATTGTGTGTGAGTGTGAGTTTTGCTCTTGGTTTATAATCATATAATTCATGTTTCATAATTCAAAGCAAGCTTCAATGTTAATCAAAGTTTTTGATTAAAATCATTTCGGAAAGAAGATTAACAAACTGGGTTTTATTCTGGACTTGATAAAGTTTCTGTCTTAGAGAAACTCAATTGGTTGAATAGTTATTTCAATCGATTGAAGTTTTAACAGCTTTTTAAAATAGTTTCTCTATATAAAGGAGAGGCACGTGTTTTTCAAAAAGAACTAAGTCATTTTTTTAAGAGAAACACTTGTGAATTTTCTGAGAAAAAAAGCAGGCATACTTGTGATCATTCTTGGCAATTGAATTTCATCAAGAACATTAATCTTGGAGCTCTTTTTTGTGTGTGATTATGCATTACTGTGATCAAAACCAGAGCTAAGTGTTTCTAATCTGATTTGAATCCATTTGGTTATCTGTTGAGTGGAATCACTGTTGTAATCGATTTATTCTTGATCATTTCTTTGTACTGTGAGTGTTGGGTTACATATTACAGGGTGATTGTAATTGTAACAGGTTTAGTGCATAGTGTTCTGCACTGGTTAGATAGCTACTGTAGGGTTCAATAGGTTATTTGTTGCTGGAAGCAGTGTTTGCTTACGGGTTGCAAGTGTTTGTGTATTTTATAAACTGATCTTTGAGATCTTGATTAGTGGAAATCTTTGTTTGTTGGCAAAGGACTGGACGTAGCCCTTGAGGAAGTGAACCAAGATAAAATCTTGTGTTCTTGATCTTTCTTTCTCTTTTCTTGAACACTTATCGCTTCTGTTCTTGATCTCTTATTCACTGTTATTCGCAAATAATTGATTGTTTATTGTTTTGGTAATATTTTGTGTTTTCTGGAATTATTATATCAACTGTAGAATTGACTGAATATCTTCAGTATTGTTTAAGTGTTTTCCAGTTTTAATAATCATTGTTTAATTAGTTCAGTTTCTTGAAACAAGTTTTCTTGAAATCATAATTGGATTTTATTTGTTCTATTAATTTGAACTGCATTATTGTTTGATTAATCTGAATTTACTGACAACACTATTCATTTGATTGTTGCTAAACTATTTTGAAATATTCTCAATAATCATTCAAGTTTGTTGTTAATATTGTTCATCTGTTTGGTTCTGAGTTGTGCTGAAACACATTCAAATTCAATGATTTGCTTCTGCTTCTATTTATGATATTGTTTGATTAACTATTATTACTGGTTGTTTGACTACATTGTATTTGATATATGCATTGGTGATTTCAGTAAACTGCCTTGCTCTAGTTCCAGTTGTGATAAATTTGTGTTGGAACATATTGATCTTTGACTGTGTAATTCTGAATCTCATTTTTCAATACTTCAATAAAGAATTTTCATTCATTTTTAACATTTCTCATCATTTGTGAAAAGTTCTCAAAGTTCAATTCACTCCCTCTTGAACTCAGCCTAAAGCTATTTTTTACAGTTTTCCCCAATTACAATGCTTAAGAACGCCTATTAAGCACTACCCAACCAAGAAACAAATCAAGAACACAATACAATATGTAAAAACACTTGTGCAACAGCTGAACACAACGAAAGCACAAAAGAAGAACACTTATCTCCTCAAGATTACAGCTGCAACACCCAACAATCAATTGAATGATTTACTCTTCTTCAAATGTGAGAAATCATGATGGATTTTGCAAACTTTCGTGATTCTTTCTCACTTAAGGTTTTCTCTCCAAGAAACACTCTCAAAATCTTTTAAAAATTGAGTGAAAACCTTTTGATTCGAAGAATTATTCAAAATGCACGCGTTGCAACCCTTTAAATTCGCATCAGCCTAAAACTGTTACCAAATTTAACAAGTTGTTTTCAAAATTTAACATGTTAAATTTTCTCTATAGCACTTATAATTTTTAAAATGATATTTTTACTTATATTTGAGTAAGAGCAATGCAAACAACTGATAAATTGACACTAATAAATGCATGAGAGACCTAATCCAAGTTAAAACCAACCCAAACCTAGAATCTAGTGTCTTCAAGTAATTTCTTCATCAAATCACCACTTTAGGAGGTTCTTCACTAGCTCTAACACAAGATGTTGTATTATCTGTCAGGTGTGAAATATTTTCATCTTACATTATGTGTTGTGTATAAATTCTTTCTTCTTACAGACGAAGTAATTCATGCTTAATAAAAAATAAACAGAATTTGATGGATTTTACTCTAACAAGGTATTTACTATTTTGTCAAGTTCCAATCAAATTAATGAGAGTGTTTTGCATCACATGGGGTTGACTAAGCAAGAAGATAGATGTGTATTCAAGAATGGATTTTCAGAGGTAGAGCATTAGGAACTTGAACCTAAACCGAAACAACTCACTCGTTTTGAGGAGTCTGTGCTAAAAAAGGTGGATGACATCCACAACTGCCAAATAGAGAGGCAACCCTAAAATTATGTAATGTTTGGGGGAATTGATGAGAAGCTTCCATGTAAAGGCATACTTTAATGCATGATCCCAATTTAACAGGAGGAAGAGTGAAGAGGGCTCACTTATGTGTTGCATTTTTATTTTTATTTTCTTTGTTTATGTTATTAGTATGAGTTGCAGTGAAAAATTGGTGAATGTCTTTATTTGTTTTGTTTTTATTGTTCTTTTGATTAATCATATTGTAATTAGCACTATGAAAGTAAATAAAATTAGCATTTTCCTTCTCTTACAATGCCATTATTTTTACTAATGACCAAGGGGGTAAAGGAATTTTTTATGCAAATCACATAATGTTGAATTCAAATAGATAACATCGATTAAAGACTAAAAAAATAATAAAAAATTAAGAGTGATCATTAGATATTTGATCATCATAAATACGAGAGATTGTCGATTAAGTTGATCAAGATCAAGTTAATAGAAGAACTAGAGTTGTTTTGGTGATGAACCTTGTTGTGATTAAAGATGTTTTGATGATGACCCTTGATGCCCTTTATGATATTATATTTTATGTTAGAATATAATTTTTCACATGTTTGCATGTTGCGTATCCGAAATGTATGAATTTAAGTTTAAAGAAAGCAAATATTATACAACCTTAAGTGATTTTTGAAAGTGTTTTAAAAAGAAACTAACAAAGGTTTTAAGAACTATTTAATCAATTATATCTTGTAATAATCTATAAACACGAGTTGATAATCAATTATCACGAATTGATAATCAATCATCATTAGCATTAATCACTTATGGATTAGTAAACACAAATTATTTTAAAACCTTTCTTTCATTGATAATTAATTATCTCTCTAAATAATACGTTAGGTGTTGATATGTTCTCTTTTTAAAAAAAATCCTTGGTTTCACTATTAATATTTTAATTTTTATTATATTTGATTATTTTATCACTTAATTATTAAATGTTATTAAATGTTGTTCACTTCCATATGCAGCTAATCAATTATAACATAACATAATCAATTATCTTTTATCAATAATTGATTATATTGTGTGAAGTTATGCTTCTAGAATAAAAAAGAAATAATCAATTATCTCTTTAACATAATAAATCAAGTCATAATTGTATTGTCTTTATAAACAATTCTCAATATTGTCTCTAAACAAGAAATTTAATGAAGTTCACACTTTCATAAACACAAGCACTACAAAAAAAAAAAATTATCCAAGAACATAATCTATGAGGAATCATTTAAAAATACTTGAGAATATTTTGTATTCAATTGCTTCAATCCTTAATGTCAATCATAGATATGTGATATCTTTCTTACTTTTTTTATAACTTGTATTTCACTTAGTAGGTGTGGTGATAATAGGTTTCTACAAGGGTATTGTGACAATTCTTGAGGTTGTTAAGACATTATTAATTGTAATATTTAGAAGTATGACTACCTGTTTCACATGTATTTTGATTGTAATATGAACATTATTAATAATAGAAACAATCATTATAAGGTTGAGTAGTTGATCCTAAATGTATAATTGTGAAGATTCAAACCATTCACTACAAGAAAATGACTATTTAGAGACCAATTTTTAGCTACCAAATGAAATAGTTGCTAATTATGATCAAAATAGCTACCAAATTAGATTTTAGTTGTTAAATAACTACAAAATTGAAGTAATGATTAAATTTAGTAACCAATTAAGTCAAGATAATTGATATCTAACATTAGCTACTAAGGTTTTAGTGACCTATAGCATTAGATTCTAAATTAGTCTCTAACTTAATTAGATACTAATTTAGAATCTAATTGTATAGGTTACTAAAACTTTGATAGTTAATGTTAGATACCAACTATCTTGACTTAATTGATCCCTAAATTCATATTTTGTAGTTATTTAGCAACCAAAATTTAATTTAGTGACTATTTTGGTCACAATTAGCAACCATTTCATTTGATAGTTAAAAATTGGTCTCTAAATAATTTTTTTTTATAGTGATTGTAAAAGTATATTATGCAATATCTTTATCCCTACCTTTTATTTTTCTTGCTTCTTAATTAAAAAAAAAACTACTCTCTCATAAACTATTTAAACAAAGATTTCAAAAGAATATATGAATAGAAAAAGAGTTTTAAAAAATCAATTTAATCCTTTTCTTAGTTAGTGATTCAACCTTATTTTGTTTATAGCAAAGTTCAATTTATCTAATTTAAAGTAATTATATTGATTTTCTATATAGAAGTCCAAATTTCATTGGAGATCCTATGTGGTAAAAACAATCATAAAAATGGCTTACTACTTAGATTCATAACCAAATGCATGAATCAATTTTAAATGTGTAAAAAAATTTCTATCATAATAAAAATTATGTTCATATATATAATAAACACTTTATATTATAGTATTTGTATGTTAGACTAGTGTACTATTTTATTTATTGAGAAAAATTATTTACTTTATTTCTTTATTTAGTTTATATCATTAAAAATAAAAGAAACATAAAAAATCGTTACAATGATAACAAATTCAATTTATTATATTTTTGAAGTTAAAAAATATAACTAAATGAAAAATAAAATGAAAGCAATTTTAAAACAAAACAAAAAAAGTCTCCAAAATTAAATTTGAAAAATAAAACTGAAGTGGTATGAATAATTACAACTTCATTTATTTTTTTAAAAACAAAATCGTATGAGTGCATACAGCTTTAGTTATTTAGAAAAGAATGAAAGTTGTCTGATCATATACTATCAATTATTTATAAAAGACAAATAAAAAGTAAAAGCTGTATGTGATCATATGATTTTTATAATTTAAAAAAATAATTTGTAATTTAAAGTCAGCAATAAGAAATGTATAATTCAAATTAATAATTGAAATATGGCTCTTTTTATTATTATTAGTTTGTACTTTCAAGCCGGACTTGTCCATTTAGATATTTTTTTTAACTTGTCTATTTTTAGTAGATTTGTTTAAAAGTTTCACAAATTTGGCAGTTAAACCTAACTGCTAATTTGTTACTATAAACTAAATAAAGTCAAACTGGATTAACATCATTGATACCATTCTTGGAATCTGAATGGGAAACGACGCAGTGCATAAGTGGCAAACACTACACAGATTTCTGACATTTTCAGATAAACAAAAAAAAAAAATATGATAACCACCTACGTGCCAAACACGATACGTTTAAATATCAATTTTAAGCATGTAAAGGTCCTAATTTAGTATTAACTAAGAAATAAATTACCCATTAAAATTTGTATATATTTAATGCAGAAATTTCCTCAAAGATATTAGTTTTACTTTAATGGCTTAAAATTAATTCTAAAAGTAGATATATTTTTAAACCATCTTAGTACGCATTATTCAGCATACCAGTAATAATTATTAATATTGTTGCAGATCCCATGATCTCAAGCTTACGTAATATAAGTATTTTCCTTTTAATTTTATATTTAAAGTAATATCATTGGAATTTAATTCCTAAACCACATTTAAATCCATAAACTCATTTTGAAAGTCCATATCATTAATAAACATATAATTTTTCCGTAATATTCTTTTAAAATGAATGTGAACGCGTTTGGGTGAGTGAACGGTGTGAATAGGTAGGTATATTGATTTCACGACATTTCCGCAATGGACGACGAAACAAGTATGATCATAGAGTGTGATTCATTGCAAGTTGAGTTTCTTTTATTTTACTTTATTTTATTTTCATTTTGACCAAATTGAAAGTTGAAAAGTCATTAATTTGCAACGTACTTTACTTACCGAACACTAAATTGTGATTATACAATGTCATGCTGGTACTCGCAGGTACCATTTCATTTCCACACCCAAGTCAAATACAAGGATACAGTGACAGCTTGTTCACCAATAGTAAGAACCATGACGTATATGAAACTTAATTTTATATCAAACAAAATTACGGAAATCTGCAATTTATTTAGAAGGTTTAAAGTTAATCTTTTAAAATTAAAAGCTAGCATGGACCATTCTTCAAATAATAACATATTACAAATATTTAATATTTAATTAATATTGATTTAATAAAGTGTTTTTTAATAGAAATAGTTTATTCACCTCGCTTGTGAACGATACAAGCTTCTTATATATACTACCTATTGTGTAAAATTATAGCAATTCTATTATACAGAATGATAGCAATATTTTTTAATATAAACAACTGATTTGTAATCCTAATTACTTTCTACCAGATACAAATGACTATACATAAATAGCCAAATCTCTCAATAAATTGCTATATTACAAATATGATATAATTGTTATTATTCTTTCATCCAGTAAGTAACAAATCTTAATAAGAATGAAGAGAGATTTGATTTCCTAGCTCATTATTAGATATACAATTTCCATTAAGCAATAGAGAGAAATGAGAACAATGATCTGTCATTGAAATATAAGTTGTCTTTGTAGAGAGTGAAAAATGTCTTATAAATAAATATCCAGTGTCTTTATATAATATTGTGGTATGTCAGATGACCAAGTACTAGATGAAACATTATATGAATCACGATTTGTTGTTCCTTGAATTTGAATTCTTAGAAAATATTTGAGTATTATGAAAATAAAATCTTGCACTTCGAAAAGAATGAGAGTGAAATTTATTATGACCAAACTGATTTGTGTAAGTTCAATCATAATTTCACAAATCAATCATAAACATACATTTCATAGGATCTTAGAATCTATGATTCTCATATAATACATATGATACTCAGAGAGACTTATCTTGATCCATGAGAGACCTAATCAAAGAACTTCAATCTCCTTTTCTCAATCTATCTCTTTCAGTCACTCTTGTTCCCTACGTACTTTCTTGATGGCCAATTGCGGAGAACCCTCACACTGCTAAGACATAACCCTAATTTCTTTCTGTAACCAACATCCATCAGGTTGATTACTATTAACTATTTATAAAGTAAATAACCTCCTATAATTACTAGTAGGTCCTTCTATTTTATTAAATCACATTTAGGTCCATAACTACATTTCACATGAGTCACATTAATGGAATATATTTATTTATTTTCTTACACTCTCCCATTTGACTCATGTGGTGCTATAATACTCCATGATTTAATAAATTACATAAATCATAATACGCATTAAATGACCTTTAGTAAATTGGTTTCATCATTTGTTATACTTAAATATATATATATATATATATATATATATATATATATATATATATATATATATATATATATATATATATATATATATATATATATATATGAACAATAAGAGTCATGGTGGTCACATGACTCAATCAACACATTTCCTTCCATGCCCTATTGTATCATCTTTCTCCTTAATTTGACTTCATAATGAGAAGTTCGTAACGGTTTCAATAAACAATAA
>Ga0209700_107168_pt1 | contig 16153 bp, 22 predicted proteins | sample SiratroredBW_FD_187528 | JGI IMG/M metagenome (GOLD analysis project Ga0209700, IMG submission 187528) | Root nodule microbial communities of legume samples collected from California, USA - Siratro red BW (SPAdes) (version 2) | ecosystem: Host-associated > Plants > Roots > Nodule | place: USA...
TTGATATATATATATATATATATATATATATATATATATATATATTAATAAATTACTTTTTAAATATAATATTAATATATTATTATTTGGTATTGATAACATAAAATAGAATACAAATTGAATAATTTAAAAATGATTTATAATTATAAAAGATAAAAATATTAAAATTTTTCTCATAATTCTTACAAATAAAATATATTATTTGATTATATCTAAACATTAAGAAACACTGCTATATGTCTATTTAGTAGTTTGTTAATAAATTAACATAGTCACATAATAATTACTTAATAATTACTGATGTGTTTTTCAAAAAAAATAAATTAATTTTATTCACTGATTATTATTAAAATAATTAATTTCTTTTCAAATAAAATATTATTATATTATTTGAAAAAACATTAAAAATAAAATATTAAAAAATGATTTGATAATTTATGTACAAAGTCAAAGTGATTAACTGATTTTGATTTTTTTATTAACAAAATTATATATATATATATATATATATATATATATATATATATATATATATATATATATATATAAATGTTCAATTCATGTAAATATGATAAATTTGTACCAAATTGTACAAAAGTTATCAATAAATATTATATTATTAAATAGTTAAAAATACTAATAATAAATATAGGAATAAGATTATTTCTAATTTTATTTAATATAATTGCTTTAGAAGAATTATTTAATATGAAATATATTCTATACATTTACTGAAATATGTTATAAAATTAATATTATTTATTGATTATTATGAAATTAATTATTTAATTTTTAACTTAAATATTGTTACATAATTTACTGATAATGAAAGTCTAAAAAATGACACAAATTTAAAAGATTAAAAATCATTTTGTAATTATAATAGTTTTGTTCATATTGAAGTAATAAGAGAAAACCAAAGTAAAAAAAAAAATATACATCTTTCATATATAAAGTTTTAAAATTAGTTTAGAAAAAAATAAAATCCAAACAGATTAAAGAAATTTTTTTTCTTGTGTTTTGAAAAAAATTATAAGAAAAGAATATATAATATATTATATAATATAAATATAAAATAATTTTTTCATTTACATTATATATCGATTAATTTTTTTAATGTTAGTAATATTATTATTTTGAGATCACTGTATTGTATTTTTTATTTAGTTATTTACCTTTTATCTATAAAATTTATTATTTTAAGATTTTTATATTTAAATAATATTTTATGATAAATTTTTTTATTTTATCTTGTTTAAGAATGGTGGAAGATTTTATTTCTTAAATTATCTAATACAAAGTTTAAGGTATTTACCTTATATAAAAGATTACATTTTTCGCATCAATCCTAAAAGTACCTCTGTCTCATGACCACTTGTTTTTTTATTTTTTATTTTTTATTTTTTCCTTTCACCTGTCATTGTCACTGTTTCCTTCTTCTTTTCCTCTTTCACATTTTCTCTTATCTCATTTTTTTTCTTTTTTCTTGTTTTTTTTTTATTTGACATCATCATTCCTGTCTTCTTCTTATCATTTTTCATCAAATTTTATGTCTTATTATATTTACTAAAGTCAAAAATAAAGAGATTTTGATGTTTTTATTGTTAAGGTAAATATATGTCAAAAATAATCTCATTTCATTTATTTTTATGACTTTTGATTTTGGGTTTAGTTTTTATCTAAAAAGTGTACAAGCTTAAACAACAGTAAAAAATAAGATGAGAAAATATTTCAAATAAATTCTTGATAATACATGTTGCTTTACTTTATTTAATATTTTTATATTTTTTTCTCATTATTAATTTTGTTCTTTTCTTTCACAGATGAGAAAGAAAGATGAGAGGTCTTTCTTATAAACTAGTTTTATTAATGTATTATTAAATACATTAATAAAATGGTTTTCTTGTAAATGGTGTTATTAAAAAATAATTTAACCTATTTTAAGATTTTTTGTGGCTTTTCTTTTTACAAACTGTTCGGTTTGGATTTTCTTTCTTCCAGTTAGCATTCTCAGAGTGAATGCAAGTTAACTTTTGTAACTTTTAGTTTTATAAAAAATGGAGTTTAAATTTTTTTTCTAATGATATCTATTTTGTTGAAAATAAGAGTGAAAATTTAAACAATAATAAAAAGAAATTTAATCTAAAAAGGTATCAAATTGATGATTGGAGTGAAAATTCAAACAATAAAGGTTTCAAACTGATGATTTTTTGAGAACTGGGAGTGAAAATTTTAAGCAGCAATAAAAAGAAATTTAATGGATGATTGTAGTGAAAATTCAAACAAACAATAAAAGTGTCAATCTGATGACTGAAGTGAAGATGGAAAAAGATGATTTAACTTAATTTATATCACTTGATATGATTGTTTTATTTCATTTAAGATAGTAACTGCATGAAGTTTTTCAAGTTACAAATTAACTTCTTATTTTGTCATCTTTTTCTTATTAATAATTTTCTTTATCTAAAGAAATCCTATACACTAGATTAATGCTAAAAATTCTGACTATATGAGAAGAGATTTTTAACTGAAATCCAAAATTTATGTTATAAATTCAAAATCTGATAAAGAAAATCAAATTTTTAATTTTCTTGTAAAATTTGGTTTCCTATTTTTTTTCTATTTTTATTTTTGCAAACCTTTAAGAAAATAAAAAATTAAAAAAATATAAAAAATACAAATGTGAATAAAATAAATACTAGAATAAGTTTATTTAAATAAAAATAAATAAATATTACATAGGATTATTTAAATTAAATAAATATTAATTTGGTAGTAAATATGAATTTTTATTTACTTTTTTTTATTCTAATTATTTGTATGATAATAATTAATCTTTTTAATATTGAAAAATATTTAAAAGGAATTTGCAAAGATGTTTAATAATACATTAAAAATATAAAAATATTTAAAATGATTATTAAAATATTGTTTTGTGTAATAAATTTGATGATAAAAGTTAAAATTATTAATAGTGACTATAAGAATAAAATTTAAAATTATAAAGATAAAAAATTATTTAGAATTTTTATAGACTAATTACTTAATATAGAATTTATTTTATATATTTATTAAAATATATTACAAAATTAAATTTATTCATTGATTATTATTAAATTAATTAATTATTTTGAAGTAAAATGTTATTAGATTATTGAATAATATTGAAAATACAAAAGGAATAAAAAGGTGAAAAGATTAAAAAATGGTTTGGTAATTTGGCTTTGGATAAAACAAAATTTGTTTCAATTAAAATCAATTATGTACAAAGTTGTTAATTATACAATCATGCTATCCGTTTTGAAGTCTTTTTAATAACAAGAAAATTATACATATTTAAAAAACATTAAAAATTTTCAAATTCATATATAAAACTATAAATTAGTACAAAATTATGCAAAATTTACTAATCAGTATTTATACTATTTAAATATAAATAACTATTATTATTCATCAGTTAAATTATTTATAAAGTTATGATTTATATAAATATTTTTTTCTAACAATATACTTACATCAAAATATTTCAAGATTGTCATTATTTCTAACTTTCTTTTATATATAAATTTTAAAATATTTTCAATAAATACGTTTTTCTTATATTCTCAAAGTTTATAAAAAAGTCATCTAATTTATTATATACAAATTAGAATATAAAATAAATTTTTCACGCTTTTGCTTATTTTGTCTTTCTTCTTGTGTTAAAGTGTATGTTAAAATAATTTCACTTTATTCATTTGTGTATGTTTTATACTTTTTGTATGTTTTATACTTATAAAATTGTGAGTTTAAGTTATTTTTTTATTTAATATATCTATTTTTGATAATAGGAAAATCTGCCAGAAGCTATCGACGTTAGAAGCCGTTGACCTGGTGAGTTTTCTAGACAAGATTTCTTATAATGGGTTGTAGTTATAAATAAAAAGATTTTAATTTGTAAAATGAGTAAATGGTCTTTACTTTCTGTTCTTAGTGAAGTCGGGAGGTTGTCCGTCTTCTATGTTCCTTGCGCTCTTGCTATTCGAGATTTGAATGTCAGATGTGTCCTTATCAGGTGGCTCCTATGGGAGAGGGAGGATTCCTGCAAAAAAGTGCTCCGATGCCAAAGTCAGTACCCGGATATCGGAACTATTTTCTTAAGGAATCAAATCGTACCTGTATGGCTATGGACCTTGGTATTTATAGAGGTCAAAATCTGTACGGGCTAGTTGTGATTGGTCGAGGTCCCTGACCGTGACAGCCCTTTGTCAACTGTTGCTGTCAGCATTGGTTTGCTGAGTTGTCATTTGTCATAGTCATACTGGGCGTCCACTAAGCAGATATGGGCGTTTACTACTCGATTTATACCGCGTAGCAATCGCCCATGTAAATACACTTGCCCCCCAAGCTCGATTGAAAACATGAGAGGTTCATAAGTCAGCGTTGTTGTCATCGTTTATGGGCGTATACATTTCGGAGACTTCTAATATGAATTTCAACGGGCGTTGTACTCTTTCGCCCATAGGCGTGCATATCTCGGTTTTACTGACTGCGATTCTTGAACTGCTTACATAAGCCCTACCTCGAGATCCGCAATATCAGACGACTGGGGAGACGTAACGTCGCCCCTTACTGTTGGTGGTAGGCTCTTCCTATAAATAGTGGAGGCTTATCAGAGCTTCCTTGCTGCTTCTCTTGGATTCTCCGACATCCGATACCTTGAGTACTCTAGGCGACTACGAGGGTAGCTAGGTGCAAGGCGTTCATTTCCATAGGTAACCATATCCTCCTCTTCGTTTTCTTCTTCATCTCGCCCTACTAAGTCTTCCAGTAGTGTATCGTCTCGTGGTTCCATCCGAGGAGCAGGTTCTACTTATACCAGTTCGTCCGAAGAGGCGTCTAGATCTGTGATGCGGGGAGACCATGTTGATCAGGCATCACAGTTAGCTGCTGAGGTTGCCGAAGGTGACCTTCCACGTCGATCAGGATATGAATGGGCGAGTCTTACAGTGACGCGTCATTTTTCCAAGTATCACTGGTCATCTATGGTGAATAGTTATGCAGTAGCATATCGTATTTTCGCAGATGGCGTTCCTACTGGCGCTTTATCTGTGGAAAGGTGTCTGCTATTGACAACATTTGCCATGGGCGTGAAGGGTATCACTCAGATTTTTTTTTTATGTACGCCTGCTTGTTCACAAATTCACATGTCCGAGTTCCCTTTAATGAGTTTACCATGGGCGTGTTGTGCACGTTGAACGTGACGCCTACCCAATTGCACACCAATTCTTGGGCGTCTCTTCGGGCTTTTCGTGTTCTGGCGGAGATATTTGGTTTGAGACCATTTCCTCACGTATTTCTTCATTTCTATCGCGCTCGCACTTCCCACCTAACAAAATGGACGTCATTAGTGAGCCAATCAGGGGCTGCTCTTTTCACTCCTTTCTGTTCCTCCTATAAGTATTTTAAAAACGCTTTTTTCAAACTAACAATAACGCCCAACGGGCGACATTATTTCTTCAATGGGGATGTCCCCAAATTTCCTTTGTATTGGATGCGTGATCCCGTTGCCTATCTGTCTTGGCCGAGGTCGCCCATGACCGAGGACGACAAGCAAATGTTTGGTATTTTGGATCAGTTTCCTCGGCACCTTCCCATCCGAGATATTCTTAAGCTTTTTCTTACTTCCCGTCATTGGGTGCATTTGAAGGGTATGTTATTTAACTTTGTGATCGTCGGATGACCGGTTTTAACTCAGCTGAATCATTTATTGTTTTGCAGGTATCATGGCTTAGCAAGGCGACGATTTTATGGAGAAGCTTAGGCGAATCAAGGCCGAGAGGGAAGCCTTGGGCGACAAAGCTTCCGGATCTGTGGCGTCCATTCCACCTTCTCCCGTGCACCCCAACCGTGATCCTGAGCCTGCCCCCGACAAGAGGAGTAAGAGGAAGGCCAAAAAACACTTTGCTACGCGCCACTCGCCCAAGAAGGCTCAGATGGAAGCTCCATCTAGTGTACTTAGCAACAGGGACCAGCTATTCGCCCCTGACCTTGGTTTTTACAAGGGGGTGAACATGTCGCTCTCTTCTGTCGAGCGAGGGGCGTTGAGTGCTGCCTCTACTAAGGAGCTTGGTGACGCCTTTTGGGAGATGCAAAGCCGCACCTTGGCCTTCGCTAAGGTGTTGCGCCTGGAATGCTCCAAGGGGTCATCCTCTGAAGTGGCTAAGCTGAAGAAAGAGTTGGCGGCTTCGAATGAGTCTCTGCAAACTGCTTTGGATGTTAATACTACTCAAGGGGAGGCTTTGCAGAAGGCTGAGTCAGATCGAGAAGTACTGAGATCTCAGCTTGAGGCATCTAAGAAGGAGCGGGATCGCCTATCCGCCGAGTTGAAGAGCACCAAGGAGACCTTAGCCGAGGCCACTGCCGCCCACGATCAAGAAGTGTCTACAAGGGTACAATTGCAGGCGGAAGTTAATGATCTCAAAGATTATGTTCTGTCTGTCCATTCTGGAGCTTTTCGACAAGCTGTCCGCCAAGCGGTGCTTCTTTATGGAGTGCCCGAGAACAATGACATGGATGAGAACAAGGAGGTCTTTAATGGGCGTCTTGTTCCCATCAAGGACTTGCCTCCTTTATCTGGTCGTGAAACTACTGATACGGCCTTGTTGGATGACGACTCGGATGACAACGACGAGAAGATGCCCTGATGTCTATGGTGTACCTGGTTTTTTGTGGTTGCACCTATTTTTTGATGGCTCCCTTGTGTATTTTCAAATTACTTTTAGTTGTTAGTAGTGGTTGTTCTAGCAACCTGTTGACAAATTTGTATAGGTTGCTCTGTGCAACCCTTCTTTTGTACATGAGAGACTCCTTCTCGCCCTTTTAATGAAATAGAAAGGCACTTACTTTTCTTTTTCGATAGTATTTTGCAGCTAAGTATTTAATAATTATGGCTTTTAATAACTTTGTTAAGCACAAAAACTCCTATGCGTCATGTTAATAATTTACCTTAGTTATACTTTCGGATGACAAAAGGGTGTTTTACCCCTTACATATCCCGTTTCTTATGCCTAGAATTGTGTGATACCTTGTCTTCTATTTAAAGTGAGCAAGCATTTTACTTCTTCGTATAGGGAGGGCGTGGCAAGTGCCTTATTTTCGGTTAGGGTGCGATGATTGTGTCGCTCTTTAGTTAATAGGAGTGTGATGAGAACTATATTTCCCACTTGATGACCGCCCCTGTTCTATTCAGTGAGAGGGCGCGATGGGCGTCTCGTACCTTACTGGAGAAACGGAAGGTGTATCGGACGCCTCATTCTTCATTTACACAATGCGAGGGCGCGTTAGGCACCTCATTACTTGTTTAGATAATGAAGGGGCGTGATGATTGCCCTTGATCTCTAGTGGGAGGGCGCGATGGGCGCCTCGTACCCCACTAGGGCGATGAGGGGACGCATTGAATGTCTCCTTCCCGATTTGAAGGATGGGAGGGCGTGTTGGACGCCTCGTTCCCCACTTAAAGAATGAGAGGGCGTGTTGGGCGCCTCGTTCCCCACTTAAAGAATGGGAGGGCGTGTTGGGTGCCTCGTTCCCCATGGAGTTCTCTTCGTTCTTTAATAACATTTTATCACAAAAGGGAGTTTCTGCATTAGTGGGATTTCAAAATTACAAGTGCGTGAAATACAATTCAACTGAAATAAAACTTTAAATGTGTGGCATTCCAAGTCCTTGGTATGGGTCGGCCAACCAATGTCTCTAGGTGATATGCTCCTTTGCTGGCAGTTTTGCGAATGCGGAAAGATCCCTCCTAGTTGGACGAGAACTTTCCCTCCCTCTGTCTTGCACCACTTCACATTCTGCACACGAGATCTCCAGGATGGAAACATCTCTGATTTACCTTCGAGTTGTATCTTCTTGCTACCCTCAACTTTCCGGCTTCGTCCCTAATTCTTGCTTTGTCTCGGAGCTCATTAATGAGATTTAGGCTAGCAGTCAAACTTTCATTATTTAGAGATAAGTCTATCAACTGTCGCCTCAAAGTAGGGACTCTGACTTCAACAGGTATTATAGCATCTGTGTCGTATGTCAGACTATACGGTGTTTCTTGGGTAGAAGATTGGGGAGTGCACCTGTACGCCCAAAGCACCTCCAGTAACTCTTCTGGCCATCTTCCCTTCACAACGCCAAGTCTCTTTTTTAGTTCGCTTAAGATGACTTTATTGGCAGCTTCAGCCTATCCATTTGTTTGGGGATGCTCCACCGAGCTGGTGACATGCCAGATTCCTAGCCCTTCATAGAAACTGATAAGTCCTCGATCAATAAATTTCCGGCCGTTGTCAGTGACTATAGTGTGTGGAACTCCAAATCGACAAACAATGTTCTTCCACACAAAATCTTGGACTTTTCTTACAGTAATAGTTGCCAATGGCTCTGCCTCTATCCATTTGGTGAAATAGTCTATTCCTACCAACAAAAACTTACTTTGTCCTTTCCCTGGGGGGCATGGCCCTATGATGTCCATTCCCCACATGGCGAAGGGCCAAGGCGACAAAATGCTATGCAAGATCTCTGGTTGAGTGTGCATAAGATTCCCGTATTCCTGACATTGTCTGCATTTTTGTACATACCCAGTGTAATCTGTTTTTATTGTGGGCCAATAGTATCCTGCTCGCACAACTCTGCTTGCCATACTTCTTGCCCCAGAGTGCAGTCCACATATCCTAGTATGTAGTTCTTCCATAACGTATTTAGCCTGGTTCGTGGTTAGACATTTCAGCAGTGGTTCGAATATCTTCGCTTGTACAACTCTCCCCCAATCAGCACATATCGCGCACTTTGCGCTTTCATCCTCTGCTCATCTTCATCTCGGCAGTCACCGTTTTGTAGATATCGCCTAATGGGCTCAAACCATGGTGTTTCAACTTCAGTTGTTAGAGTGGTGGCTAGCAGAACGCCCACACTGGGGGTACTAAGCAGCTGCTGTATTACAGACTTATGGCAGCTTCTTTTCTTGGTGCTGGCTAACTAAGAGAGCAAATTTGCCCTCGCATTATGTTCTCGCCTGACGTGTACTACCTTGAGTTTTTCAAATTTCTCCATGACTGTACGAACTTTGTAATAATACTGAAGTAAGAGAGGATCTTTTACTTGGAAATCGCCATTCAACTGTCTGACGAGGAGCTGAGAATCACTGTGGCATACTAAGCTATCAGTTCCCATGTCTCTTGCTAACTCCAGGCCTGCCAGCAAAGCCTCGTACTCCGCTTGATTGTTTGATGTTTTAAACTCGAACTTGAGAGATTGTTCAAGTACGAACTCTCCAGGTCCCTCCAAAATAATTCCTGCTCCTGAGCCTTTTGGGTTTGACAATCCATCTACATATAACGTCCAGCCAAATGACGCCTCGTCCAGGTTGTGACTCATTTCAGCCACAAAGTCGGCCAAATATTGGGACTTAACGGCTCCTCTTGGCTAGTAGCGGATTCTATACTCAGACAGTTTGACCGACCATCCAATCATTTGCCCTGCAAGGTCTGGTTTTCCCAGTATCTTCGCAATTGGGAAATCGGTCTTGACTACTATCAGATGACTCTGAAAGTACGCCCTCATCCTTCTGGCCGTCATTACCAATGCGAAAGCAACCTTTTCGATCATTTGATACCTGACTTCAGCCTCTTGTAGTGTCCGGCTGACAAAATAGACCGGCTTTTGTTCCCCTTCACGGTCTTGGACGAGCACTGAACTCACCGGTCCCTTGATATGGATAAGTATACTATGATTGGCTGGCTCACGATAGGCTTTTGTATGACTGGTGGACTTGCCAAGAAATCTTTGAGCTCACCGAAAATGGTCTCGCAGCGGTCATCCCAGCTGAAACGTGAAGTTTTCTTAAGTAAACTGATGATGGGCTTCGTCTTCTCAGCCATCTTTGGCATGAATCTTGACAGTGCCGTAATCCTCCCAATCAACCTCTGAACTTCCTTGACATTTCTGGGACTCTTCATTTCTATAATTGCTCTGCACTTATCTAGGTTGGCTTCAATGCCACGATCTGTGAGCATGAAGCCTAAGAACTTTCCACCTTCCACACCAAAAACGCATTTGTCTGGATTTAATCGCATGCCTACCACCCTCAACGCGTTGAACACCTCGTTCAGATCTTGAATGTGTTCATTGTGAGGTTTGGACTTTACTACCACATCATCAACATAGACTTTTACATTCCGTCCAATGAGACCCTTAAACACCTTATCCATGAGCCTTTGGTATGTCGCTCCTGCATTCTTCAATCCGAAAGGCATAAATTCGTAAAAGTAATTGGCTTCATCGGTCATGAATGTCGTTTTTAATTTATCTTTGGGATGCATGCTTATCTGATTATAGCCTGAATAGGCATCCAAGAAACTCAGCAACTCATTTCCCGAAGCACCGTCGACCAGACGGTCGATACTAGGAAGTGGGTAGGCATCTTTTGGACATGCCTTGTTTAAATCAGTGTAATTTGTGCACATTCGCCATCTTCCATTGGGTTTCTTTACCATGACGACATTCGCCAGCCAGGTGGTATAGTGCGCTTCTCGGATAAAGCCAGCTTGTAGTAGCTTTGAGGCCTCTGCACAGGCTGCTAATCTTTTTTCTTCGCCTAACTTCCGCTTTTTCTGGGCGACGGGTTTGGCTTCCTTGTCAAGCGGTGCACTATGATACTCGGGTCCACTCCAGGCATGTCGGCTGTCGTCCATGCAAACATATCGGTGTTATCCAGCAACAACTTGATTAGTTCTTCTCTCTCTGTTCCAGATAGCGAAGCTCCTATCTTGGTACAGTTCGGGATCTTTTATTGGAACAGAGCTCACCTCCTCTCCTGGCTCTACTCGAACATCATCAATTCTTGGGTCCAAATCAGTGACCGCCACCATGTGCTCACGCCTTGGAGTCCTTTCTCTTCGTTCGAAGGACTTCTTCTCACCTCTTTCCCTTTCTTCCCTGGGTTCAATTTTCAAACTAGCAGCGTAGCACTCTCGCGCCATTTTCTGATCCACATGCAGGGTGATAACATCCCCTGAGGGCAAAGGAAACTTCATTGCGAGGTGAGGTGTTGATATTATGGCGCCTAGTTCATTGAGAGACGGGCGTCCTAGAGTACATTGTAAGATGTATTGGCTTCCACCAGGAGGTATCTGATCTTGATGACCTTACACGTTACCTCCCCTTCTCCAAATTTAGTATACAGGTCAATGTACCCTCGCGTGTCCACCCTTTCGCCCGAGAAACCCACAATTTGATCTTCGTAACATTGGATGTCGGACTCAGGGATCTGCAACTTCTTAAAAGTTTTCCAGTACAGGATGTCAACGGAGCTTCCTTGATCTATCAAAGTCTTTCTCACGACAAAGTTTTCTATCTCGACCGTTATGACCATGGGGTCATCTTGTGTAGGATCGATTCCTCTGAAATCAGCATTAGTGAACGTTATTGGCGGCATTCTCTTCCTGAGGGGAGTTATCACGACATTAATAGCCTGTACCACTCTAAGATGCTTTCTTCTTGCCGTTGCCGTTGAACCACCTCCCGCAAATCCTCCAGCTATCGTGTTGATGACCCCACGAAGTGCCAGTTCAACCTGTTGACCTACGGGTGTGATCTCCATCCTTTGCCGATGATGTGGTCTCATGTCTTCTTCCCTCCTTGGGCGCCTCGAGTGCTGATCGTCACTGTGGCGCCCGAGAGCTCTTCCTTCCTGCTCGGCCCTTTGGGGCGGCCGTTGGACAAACTGTCTCAAATGTCTAGCTTAGTTCCTCAATTTTATCTTTCACTGTGGTGCAATCTTCCGTTGTGTGGCCATAATTTTGGTGAAACCGACAATATTTGCTAGTGTCAGCGTTACGCGGGGTGGTTCCTCTTCTGGGCGTGGATAATAGAGAAGCATGTAACGCCTCTTCTAGAATTTGTCCCCTGTTTGCCGTCAACGACGTGTATTGTTGAAACCGCGGCATCCTGACTTCCCTGGTCTTCACATACGTCAGAGGAGGGTGCCTATTTTCCCGAGGCTTGACCTTTTCTTGGAAAGAGTCAGCTCTTAGAGGATTTTTGAACTCTCTGACCTCTTCAATTTGCATGAATTTGGTGGACCTTCTTTTAATTTCTTCCAAACTGTACGCTGGTCTTATGCAGAGATCGTCTGCAAACGGTCCAGGTTTAAGTCCGGTCACTAGATGATGTAAGGCAACCTCTGGGTTAAGGTCGCGGATTTGCAACGTAAGGTTACCGAACCTCTCCATGAAGACTCGGAGAGTCTCGGTTTTCTCTTGCCGCAAGTTGACTAATGACATGGACGTCAGATGGTATGGTATGCTGGCAGCAAACTGGGCTTTAAACAGATTCACAAGGGTCTTAAAACAATCAACGGAGTAGGGATGCAAACGGGTAAACCAGCTCAAAGCTCTTCCTTTCAGGGAGTTTAGGAATATCTTGAACATCACCTACTGGTTATTTGTATACAGACGCATGTCCGTTTCATAAGCTTCTATGTGCTCGTCAGGATTCGTCATACCATCATATTTGTCTATGCTGAGCCCCTTCCACTTGGCTGGCAGCTCCGTATTGAGAATGTCATCGGTAAAAGGGTGGTGCCGCTCCAAGTCCGGCGCGACATACCCCGAGTTTTCCAAGGGAGACTCTTCCTCCTCAACACTTTGGTCCCTCTGAACTCGAGATGGCCTTTGCGCGCTCTGTTTCCTAAGTAGAGGGAGTAGATCGTTCCCCATAGAGCGTTCCCCTCATGTCCTTGTTTTCCTGTCTCAGAGCATAGATTTCCTCCTCATTCTTGCGTCTGACAGACCGCAGTTCCTCCTCGTTCTTCTTCCTTATCTCCTCGACTTCGCGCTGTAGAGAAAGGATGAGTGTCATTGGATCCGGATTCGCCATCGCACTATCTCGCCTCTGATTGTGAACTTGACTTCGGGTCGAAACCATCCAAAATGCTTAATTGTCGCCTCCGGCCCCACGGTGGGCGCCAAATGTTCTTACAGAGGCCGGGAGGTTGTCCGTCTTCTATGTTCCTTGCGCTCTTGCTATCCGAGATTTGAATGTCAGATGTGTCCTTATCAGGTGGCTCCTATGGGAGAGGGAGGATCCCTGCAAAAAGGTGCTCCAATGCCAAAGTCAGTACTCGGATATCGGAGCTATTTTCTTAAGGAATCAAATCGTACCTGTATGGCTTTGGACCTTAGTATTTATAGAGGTCAAAATATGTACGGGCTAGTTGTGATTGATCGAGGTACCTGACCGTGGCAGCCTTTTGTCAGCTGCTGCTGTCAGCATTGATTTGCTGAGCTGTCATTTGTCATAGTCATATTGGACGTCCACTAAACGAATATGGGCGTTTACTACACTTTTTATTAAGAAATAATTGTGTTTATTATACAATTTTTTAATTTTAAAAGTATCATAGTAATTAGAAAGAGGTAAATTAAAAAACAAATTATAATTCAATAATATTTTATTGAATTGAAAATCATTTCCTGTACTTGTTCCTCTCTCCTAATATGATCATGTTGATGCTGAGATCCTTACCGTCGCTCCCACATTCCACGTAAGATGATGAAGAAAAATGTTTATTATGAAATGTGTTTAGAAAAATAGTCGAGCCAATGTAAGTAGGAAAAATATTAGTACCTTCCAGTGTTGAGAAACCACTCTCCGTCGTCAACGTGACCACCAGAAAAGAGAACAGATTGTAAGCAAGCACAGCATTACCTACATTCTAGTCTGTTAGTTCAACTTTTACCCATCATTTCTCACAGGGTCATGCTCTGTCGTGATAGCACCACAAAATGATCGGTAGGAACTGTCACAAATATTTTTCCACTGGCTGCATTGGCACAGTCATTCTTCTGGTCACGTTCCATAATAAACATTCTTCTCCTTCATTGTCTTGTGCAAAGCGGCGGTAAGGATCTTAGCAGCAACAAAGTCACCACCAATAATAGTCACTCTTTCTCTCCAATCACAACCTTGAAGTCATTGTTACAAGACAAAGACAACTCTGTAGTTATTCTTATTGTGGTTGTGGTATATTTTTAAGTAGTGGCAATGGTTTTCACAAATTTTGTGAATCATATTATAAATTAAATAATATTTTTTCTTTATATAACTTTCAAACTTTAAGATTATGCATTATGGATTTTATGTAATAACTACTAATTTTTTTATGCATAAATTTTGATTAATTTTTAAATTTTAGAACATTTAAATTACTTTGTACTTTTCTATGTGTATCATAATTTATATTACTTGATTAGTCTAATTATTATAGCATTAGAAACTTCTTCTAAGTTAAAAAAAAAAAAGCTATTTTATATTAAAATATAAAATCAATGAAACATTGCAAAAAATTATTCAGTTTATAAATAAAATTAAATTATAAGTATTTTAAATATTTTATAAATAAAAAGTTTTGTTATCATATAATTTCACTATACTTAATTAGTTTTTTATATAATAAATTAAATCATATAAAATATAAATTATATATAATTGATCTTAAACTCTAAATGCTAATCAAAACTTATTGGTATCATAAAATTAGTCCAGATTATAGAGTATTGATGCAAAAACGATTATGGACATATTGATTAAAATGGTGTAATTTTTTTCTTTGATTATTGTGGTATAGAATACTTTTTTTACAAAATTGAGTTAAATGAAGAAATTATATTACAAGCATAATATATTTAATTATTTTACTTTTATATAGTAAATAATGTAATATAAATAGAAATGATATATATAAAATACAATGTAATAAAAAGGATTGATTTATATACCAGCTATATTGTATTGTTAGTGATGAATTGAGACTGTTGGGGAAGAGAGACGGTTGCATATTATCTGCCCACAGAGGCGATTAAGTATTATTGGTGCAGGGGAACGGTTGTGTATTATCACTCAGAATTTATCTAATAGTTATTTACATAAAGAGGGATTACATGTTATTGGTATAAATAAAATATTTAAAGACTATAAGGGATTACATGTTATTGGTATAAATAAAATATTTAAAGACTATAATGACTTGTCATATTACTTTTTTATTGAGTTAATAAATCATGTAGATTAAATAATTTTCGTTTTGTTTTGTTTAAAACATGTGATATCTGTAGTTAAAGAGATAATCTAAAATTGTACCTGAAACTCAATGAAATATATAATAACTTGAGAAATTAAAATTTTACATGTTCAAAATGTCAGCAGTTATATTGATGGACACATAGTAAGATTAATGCATAGGAATGATTATGTTTGAGCTCCTCACACAAAAACTTATTTAATGTTACTTAATTTAATTATTTAAATCATAATAAAAGAATTATTAATACAATATTAGTTTTTTTCATATGTACAACTTAAAAAAACAAAAAAATTATCCTAATTAAATATTTTTCAGTTAACTATATATTTTTTAAAAAGTTTCCATAATTTTAACATAAAATTAGTTTTCCTAATTATTTTCTAAAAAATATTTAATTTAAAAATACTACAATGAGTTTAAAAAAAACTTTAATTTGATTAAAATTGATGTAATTTTAAAATTCACAAAAATAGATAAGATATAATTAAAAAACACGCTTCAAGTCATACTTTTTTATTTTTAATAAAATTATATATATATATATATATATATATATATATATATATATATATATATATATATAAAGTGTATGACTTTTATTTTTAATAATTTTTATAGATTATGTATTAAAAGTACAATTTTTTTTTTTAAATTTGAAAATGAATAATAAATAAAATAGTCACGTTCCATGTGGTATGAATGGATAAGATCAAGTTACTTAATTAAGATTGGTGTCAAACACATGATCTAGTCCAGTACAAATGTCTAACTTTTAGATGAAAAAAAAACTTGAACTCAAGAAGATCACAATGGAAAGAACTTATGAAATACTTTTCAACAACTTTCAAAAATATTATTTTAGCCTTCGCATCTTATTTATTATTTATTTTCACTAAAAATTAAATGAAAAAGAAAGAAATCATACAACTACTTAGAAATAAAATAAAGTAAAAGTAAAAGTAAAAGTTGTGCATTATATATATATATATATATATATATATATATATATATATATATATATATATTTTTATTAAAAAAAATGAT
>Ga0209700_107171_pt1 | contig 16148 bp, 4 predicted proteins | sample SiratroredBW_FD_187528 | JGI IMG/M metagenome (GOLD analysis project Ga0209700, IMG submission 187528) | Root nodule microbial communities of legume samples collected from California, USA - Siratro red BW (SPAdes) (version 2) | ecosystem: Host-associated > Plants > Roots > Nodule | place: USA...
TTCAAACATCTTTTTATTTGTTTTTTTTTTCATAAAAGACCTAAACTAATAAAGTATATATTTTTTATTTTATTATTTCTTTATTTTTTTATTTTGATTATTATTATTTCTCATTTTTCATGTAGACATATTTTAATTTTTTGATTTTAAATAATGTTTACCCGGACGAAATTGGATGTTGACACTCTCTCCTTCTTTTCACTTGATTTTCACCCTCTATATTTTATCTATTTCAGAATTTGATCAAGCCCTGCAATAATTGAGTATCTTAGGACCATTTTTAATCCATCAGAATCTCATTCAGAGTAAGTTTCTATTTACTCTGGGGATCCTTTGTTATCTATTTTTCATTGAGTTTTGGTCATCAATATTGGTGGGAATAGTTGAGATAAGTGTTTCTCTCAACTTGATTAAAGTTAAACTAAAAGTTTGTGTTATTTGGATAACTTATTCTAGATCCCTAGAGTTGGACTATTGTTGCCTGACTGAAGGAATTGATAAGGGATCGTTGTCTGAGGTAAGGGAAGCTAGTTTTTACTCAAATAGAACTTTATGTTAGGATATCTGGATGTGTAGTTGACGTGGTCACTAATTTCAAAGCTTCTTTGTAGGAATTACTTTGGCATGAAGGTGAATTGTTATGATTGTGGAAAAAATCTTGCATACTATTATTTGTGGATTGATTGGGTATTGATGTGAATGATTGAATGATGAAGTTGATGTTATACATTTGGGATAATGTAAGAGTTATGCTTGTTTGAGTACATTAAGTATAGTATACCTATGTTTAACATAGATCCTCAGGCTTCATTGATGATCTAAGTCACATAAACTAAGACATTTGGTGGTGAGAAGCTGATAAGGGGGTTCATACACACCATGACCGCTAGTAGACACTCGGGCATTGGATGCTTTAACTTACTCTGATCCTTTCTCTTAGATTCGATGACAATCTTAGTCTTGAGTATTGGATCAGTCATTTCTCTTAGATTTTTTGGTAATCTAAGTCTTGGGTATTGGATTGGTCATTTCTCTTAGATTTGCTTAATCTAAGTCTGGATGTTAGTCTCTGGTAGGGGCATACTTAATGAGTCTTACGAAAGACGATAGGTCCATGCGTAACCTATATGTATGATGTGGTCCATGTGAGTGTTTGACTTGAGTACTTGAAATGAAAAAGAAAAATGGCATTGAAACTTGATATGCTAAACCTTAAGGAATTCTTATGACTGATATAATTTATTCTTTTTGCATGTATTTAGTATGTTATAAAATTTTAATTTCACTTAGTTTACCCTTGCTTTTTCATGTTATTATATGAATTGCGATGATTGTACAAGTACACGAGCAGGTGCAAATGTAGGTTTTAGAGTACCTTAAAGATGATATGCCCTTAAATTGATTTTCCTTTTGTCTTGTATATATTTGTATATATGTTTTGATGTAGTTAAAAACTTTAAGACCTTGAGATGGTCTTCCTTTTTGTCCTGTAGATAGTTGTACCTAAGTTAAATATATCTGAACACTTTATGTAATACTTTGAACCTTAAATACATATTAATACTTGGTAGCAGTCAAAAGTTAGTTTAGTCGAGAAATCATTTTCTGATAATATCGCTTAAGCGGGAGAATCTCGCTCAAGCGAATTTTGCAGAAAAGTTCACTGTGCAAGTCTCGTCGAAGCGAGATACAGATCGTCCCGAGCAAGCTCTTCGTAAACAAAATAGGGTTCTCTCTAGAGCATTTTCGCTCAAGCGAGTAGTCTTTCGCCCAAGTGAGCAAAGATTTTCGCTTAAGCAAGACCGTTTTCGCTCAAGGGAGTAAATTTTGCTCAAGTGAGAGAGATTATCGCTCAAATGAGAATATTCTCTCGCTCAAGCTAAAAAAAATTATTTTTTTTCTTTTTTTTTTCTTCTTTCCTTCTTTTCTTTATTTTTATTTTTTGTATTTAATGTTTTATGGTTTAAGATTATAGTTTATTTTTCTATAAGAGTTAAATGACAAATGTTATAGAAATTTTGGACTAAGGATAAAAAAAAAAGATAAAAACAATAAGAGAGGTTAACTTGGAAATCATTCCGATTTAAACCGAGAATATTGATTTGGTTTATATATGAATAATATATAATTTTTTAAATTTGGTATATAGATGAAAATATGAAAATGAAATGTATATATTTTGTGTCGTCTGTCCTCATTCCTTTTTCTGCACACATCCATATTCTTGGTAGTCTTTTTTTTTTTCTTTCATTATATAAATTTTTTATTCTCTCAAGGTATACGATGTAGAATCTTACTAAAAATTATCAAAGAATACTACGGAATTATGCAGAAACCTACTATATGAAAAGATATATAGAAAATTATATTTATAACAAAAAATAATGGAAAAATATCAGTTGATGGGATAAATAATTAAAAGAATACAAGAAAAGAATTACGAAAGTGTATCACCCAAAAGTTTTCAAGTCAAAACTCTTTCAAAATCTTTTAAAGTAAAATTATTTTCTATTCTTTAAGAATCATTGAAGATCACTAAAAAATATTTATAAGTACATTCAAAATACGTAAAAAAAATTGTATAAACTCATGTGAAATTGATTTAATTCATTATATATGTAGTAATATTGTATTTTTCATTAAAAATAAAAACTCAATAAAAACATTCTAATAGATTATTTTTTGTAATAATTAGTTATATTTAAATTTTATATTTCAATCAAAACTTAAATGATCAATTTTCCGGAAATGGACATCATTATGTAAGATAGTTAATTATGTTTTAATATAATATATTACTACATTCTAAAGCATCTTTTAAAAATCTTTTTAAAAGATTTAAGTTTTTCCAAAGTCAAAATCAATATGAGATTAAAACAAATACAAAACTTATCAAATATCGTTTTAATGAATATATTCAAAACCAAATATAATATTTTAAAAAGTTTTCAAGAGGGTTTATTAACATACATAACATTTTTTACCAATTATATATTTATTTTATAAATATAATTTACTAACTAAAATTTTATTTACTACGCACAATTACATGACCTTATGTCACTCATCGATAATTTTGCAAATATATTATACAAATTACTTCAAATAATCGTATATACATTGAATAAAACAATGGGAGTGGAAATTTTAGTTTACCAATATATTAAGTTTTATAAGAATACCTTTCAAAATTGTTGATTTTGGAGACATAAAAAATTACTCTAAAATTTGTATATCTAGGGAGCATATATTAATTTATTAAATATATTATATTATTTTATCGAGTACTTAATATAGATATTCATATTAACGTGTAAATATTTTAGATTCATACATTTTCAATAAAAATAACATTCTAAAAATCAACACTCAACACTCAATTTTGTCCGGAAAAAAAAATAATTTTATAAGTAAAAAAAGATAAAATAAAAAAAATGAATAAAAATTATTTTTTATGTGTTATTTAGTTTTTTGTCATTTAAGATAAATAAATAAATAAAAAGAGAACTTGGACCTTATGAATAAAGTTTTATTAAATAATAATAAAAAGTATGAAATAAAATTTAAACAAAATGATGAAACAACAAAAATGGGATGGGTCTGTCTTAAAATAAATTGAAGAGAAAAATTAATTGAGCTCAATCTAATAGGGGGTTCATTTATAAACAAGGTTATGATCCAGTTTGATAAAAATAAAAAAAAATAATAATAATTTGCTAAAACACAATTTAATAAGAGGTTGTCAAAAAAAAATTACTATTTACACTCCACTCACATAAGCTTTATTTTCACAGCTTTTCACTGCCCATTTCTGTCTCTATGTGGCTTTAATTCACTGCCCATTCATGTCTCTATAGGGCTTTAATGCTCTTTTAGTTTTTTAATTAGTGATTTTATCTCTCTTGATTAAGGACTCTTGATTAAGGATTGCAAATCCACTCTTTTTAACTTTTTGCCTCCTCACATTTATCACATTTAGTAGTCATGCTTTTAACATTTAACCCTCATAGATTCACTTATATTCACCTGATCATCTTCTTCACTTCTCTATTATAGTCTTAAAAACTTATCACATTTAGCAGTCATGCTTTTAACATTTAACCCTCAAATATTCACTTACATTCACATGATCATCTTCTTCCCTTCTCTACTATAGCCTTAGAAAGGGAGTTCACTTACATTCACCTTCATTCACCTGATCATCTTCTTCACTTCTCTATTTTATTTCATAAAATATAACTGGTATAGTCTTAGAAAGGAAGTTAATACAAGGAATTGGAATAATTGATTCTTAATTAAGATTGAGAAGGTTATCAAAGAGATGAAGGAATTAAAAAATATAAAGAAGAAACTGATTTTATTTTTAGGAAGACAAGATACTACACAAGAAAGAACACACATAAATTAGAAAAGAAAAGTACTGAAAAATATACAGGATTAAGAGATCAAATTGCTGACACAACAAACTATCTTGCAAGAATTAAGAGTTCAAATTGATGAAAGAAAGTTTCTGTTAGGAAGGAAAACGAAAAAGTTACATCTTATGGTTGTTCCTAGAAAGTTTCTGTTATGAAGGAAAACGAAAAAGTTACATCTTATGGTTGTTCCTTGTGGAATTAAAAAAATTATATCTGCAAAACCACATCTTTATACTCATAGCAATATGCGGAAAATGCTTATTGTTGACAAGGTCTCATCCTTATCAACCAAATAACCCGTTTTAGAAACTAAAATCAAAACCGAATTTGATGAAGAATTCAATTCAGCCGCTATAGTGGAGTCTTCTAATTGCCGTCTTGCCCTCCAATCCGCATTATAGTGGAGTCTTCTGCTATAGTGGAGTCTTCTAATTGCCGTCTTGCCCTCCAATCCGCATTGCTATGTAAGTGTCCCTGCTGCTTTCTTAGTTAGGGTAAGAGGCGCAAAGAGAGACTGAATGGCTTTGACCCATGTTTACTTCCTAAGTTTAATTTGAAAATATACTAATGTTTCATTATTTCATTTAAAATTAAATTCATATATTCTTTTTTTATGAAATAACCAAACATTTTTAAAGATAAATAAACAAGAAGTAGTATAGAAATAATAGTATCAAGGATAAAGGTGCATTGAGATGACTTAACTCTTTCTAATATCATTCTTTTATTATTATTTTCATATTTTTGCATTTTTTCAAACCTTAATTTGAAAATATCAATTTTTAAAATAGGAATATTCTCGTATTTTATTTCAAACTAATTCAATTAGTTTTTTTTATAATTATTCATAACATATAAAAATTAAAAAAATATAAAGATTTATAAAAGTAATAAAATAAGACATTTTCTAAAAAAATAAAAAACATCTTTAAAAAGTATAAAATAACTCATAAAAAATTAAAAAATTATATAAAAAGTTTAAAAATATATGTCAAACATAATCAAACAAATATCTTAAATTAGAATTACATAAATTCTAATTTTTTAATATAGATAGAAATATGTAGGACCAAGGTCAATCCTTATCAGACCCAAAACATTAAAAAAAATATTTTTGTTTGTTATTATTTGTTTGTTTATTGTTCATTATTTGTTTGTATTTTTTGTAAATATATTTTTTTTTGCTGTAATTACTATTTTGGGAAAAATAACATTTTGAAAAATCAAACTCATTTATGCTCATTCCATTAAAGGTACTATATACCTTCCCACACGTAAGCGACTCCCGAATTCATACCTGGTTTTGGTTCTTTTATAGTTTTCCCAAAATAAGCTATATTCGCGACTCCAATCTCTATCAAAATATTTTAAAATTAATTTTTAATCGCCCCGTTGTGATCCGGTTGCGACGATATTGAATTATATATGAAGTGATATAATTGTTTGATGTTAGCTCACTTGTGTAATATCGAGAAAATAACTCCAAAATAAAAACTAACATAAAATTTCGTTTTAAAGATAAATAAGAAAATTCCATAAAAATAGTAAAAGCATTTATTCAATCTTCATTTTTATAACAACAAACTCTCTCTTTAAAAAGATATTCAATTTAATTTTTATAAAAACTACCAATTCTTTCTAAGAAGCAATTATTCCCCTCTTTATCTGTCTTCTGCCTAAAATTTCTTCTTCCTCTCTTATCATACTGATAATGATCAGAGGTCACCCCTAGACTCTTGGCATCAAGTAGAGAAAGACTGTCTCATCAGATTCTTGAATAAAGTTAGGTTGCATAGAGGATGAATTTGAATTAAATTTGAATTAAATTGAATGAATATTTATGTATGGTAGAATGCAATATCAATGTTTGTGAGTGATATGGAATGACAATCCAAACAATAGTATCTTCTGTAAAGGAGATACTCATTTTGAGATGGTTAGGATTGGCATTGTTTAGGGATTTGATCTAAAGAGGTATCCTGACTTTACTGGTACATTGGATAGATGACCAGGTTGTGAGAGTTAAAAGAGGTTCATATAGCTATGTCATTCGAGATTTGAAATAAGAACTGATAGGATGTATGGTATATGACAGGTGCAAACCTCTAAGTCTATCTAAATGCACGAGTTTTCCAAAAATAGAGAGTCCAATATCTTTGTATGTGAGTCAGGGATATGAGTTATTGTGAAGATGTGATAATGATAACCTGATGTGTGAGATTAATCATGAAAAAAGTTGATTATTTATAGTTTGGTTTAGATAGAAATTTAATTTATGAAAATATATTTTTTAAACTCTCTAATTTACCCTTCTTTCTGTGTAGTGTTTATTTTGTTTTTAAATTTACGATATTCGTGTATTACACGTGAGGAGAGAAATTGACAAGCGGTGTGACTCATTAGTCAATTGATGGAAAAGTTTAATTTTATTTTATTTTTTTATTGTAAGAAGATATTTTTATTAAATCTTATATGGAGAAGTGTATTTTGAAATACTATTATAAATGTATAAATATTTATTTTATGTATGAATATTTATATTTAAGTCTATTATATAATTTTTATACGATATCATTCCTATTCTATTAAAAATATGGGATGTTACATATTAAGGTAGATTAAATTCTTACAAATTGTATTTGATTACACTTGTTAATATTTACATAAATACTAGGTTATATTAAATGTTCATTAATTACTTATTAAATTCCTATATTAAAGTACATTAAATACTTACTAATTGTATTTAAATAATACTCACTAATGTTTACACAAATATTAGGTTAATAGCAAAGTAGTTAAAATTGAGATTTTAATCTTATCCTATATACTATATTGTCTGCCATTTAAAATTCATGCAAAATTGAGAAGCAACAGGATCGCAAGGATGCTCAAATAAAGTCGTAAAAACTTGGTAAAAACTTCAATTTCTTTTTTTTTTCTTTGTACTAATTATTCATCTTCTTAGGTGTGTCAAACCTAATTTGAATTAAAAATTAATGCAATTAAAAGTTTACCTTGTTACTGATGTTGTTAGCACACACCACTCAATTAAAATTAATACAATTAAAATTCAAAACAAATTTCAAACTCAATTAAGAATTAATAGTCTTCCATACACCATTCATCCTTTTGATTGAATATGAGTTTCATTTTTAATTAAAATTGAACCATCACCCAACTAAAAATAATGCAATTAAAATTTAAAACAAATTTCAAATCCAACCAATTAAGAATTAAAAGTATTTTCTCATGCATATTCATATTCTTTATTGAATTAAAGGAATTTTAATCTCAATTAAAATAAAACCAAACTAAGACACCCTTACTGGATTTTTCAGAAATAATAAATATTTTAATAGACCACATTTATTTTACTCATTTGATTTGATTAAAGGTGTTGTTTTAGGACAGGCATTATGGAGTGTTAATATTTTTCTCACGATTCCCAAATTCAAGTTTAGATTCTCATACCATTTACTATTTTGATTTTTTTTCCATAATATTCTATAATAAATTATGTTATAAACTCCTTTATCTCTGTTATAATTAAAAATATATAATTTTATTTCACCGTGTCCTGCAGTCTGGTTGCCACAAATATGTTTACTAATTACTTATTAAATTCATGCATTATGCTTTGTCTCTCAATATAATGAAGTAAGATCAAAAATAAAATTGTAATGGATGAATCACTGATAACTGAAAGAAGTATATAAATCTCTACCTATTATTGTATTGGTGGTTATTTTACAAGAAAGACTAACATATAGGAACAGAGAAGAACATAAAAGATATTTTTACATCCTTTTTGTTGTCCACAATCATTTCAACAGTTCACCCCTGTCTATTTTCCCTGAACTATACTTGTGTTATTTTCACTTGTGACAAAGGACTTATTAATTGTATTTAATTAATATTCTTTAATAATACTAGGTTAATAGCATTACATAAATATATATATATATATATATATATATATATATATTATAGATGGTCATTAATTAATTATTAAATTCACGTATTAAAGTGCATTAAATGCTTATTATAATTTTTTTTCTTATGTATGTTTATTTTATTAATGTAATAGTGACCCACATTAATAAGAAATCCCTACATAAAACCAGGAAGATATTCTTAGTGAAATAAGAGTTACGAGAAGAATGGACGTATATGCTGGAATCAAGGTAAAACGTATCAAACCGTACCAAAAACAAAAATAAAATATGGTGAACCTAATATTTGACACAACATTTAAGAAAAGACTTTTATAGCACAATTTAATAAGAAGTTATTTTAATCTTAAAAGACTTTGACTTTTGTGTAAGTTAGTTTTCAAATATTTTTTCTATGCCTATAAATTGATGTTCATATTCCCTAAAATATCACAACAAAAACATCTATAGAAGAAATCTTGAGATAGAGTATAGAGACTTTGAGAGAAGCTATGAACACAGTTTTGATCATGATTATGTTATTAAGTTTTACTCAAATTGTAAAACCTGATCAGGGAAGTATCCCATGTCCTATATTATGTGCTGTGCAATGTATGGGTCTAAATTTCAAAACGTGTTTTATTGCATGTTTGGCAAAATGTCCTGCAATGTCTCCCAATACCTACAATTGTGTAAATAATTGTGGCGTGAACAAGACCATCACCGTCAATAAAGGTATTTATTCCTTAATGACACTGATTTTTGTTTACTGTTTTTATGGTTTATAACTGAATTAATCATGTTTTTTTATAATGGTTTTTTATCAGATGATCATGGTGCTGCGACTGATCTGGTGGATTGTCTGCATAAGTGTCCAAACTTACAAAACTAATAAGTTGTTGGAAGAAGACTTGAGAATAACATTAGACATGTTTCTTGTTCGTGCATCATAGTAATGAAATTTCTAAAGTGGCCATAAATAAAAATAAATTTTTCTTTTTTAACAGCTAGAAATAAATAAAATTGAACGGAAGACATAGTAATTGAACACTTCAAGATACACCAACCATTATATACCAAAAAAAATAACATTGTGCAAAATTAACATTTCATTTCAACGATCCTAATTAGGAAGACATTTTTCTGATGCGTCATTTTGATATAATCTGTTTGGTAAAATTATTATTGTAAATCGCTTGTCAATATATGTCGTGAAAGAAACCAAGTTTAATCTCCATGGATAATGTTCAAATCCAAGTCCTTTACATGAAAAAATAGTTAAAAATTCATTATCAATTAACCAATTTTTATTTCAAAACTTAGCAATCAAGTAATTGGTAAATATTTGGCACTAATAATATTATAAAAATAATAAAATCAAAATATCTAAATCAAAATTTGTGCTAAATAAACATTTAATTTGAACCATCCAATCGAGAAAACGATTGGAGTTATAATTTGAAGTTTTTCCAATACAACAAATAAAAAATCAGTTACTATGATTAATTAATGAATTATATAACCGTCCAAAGAAACAAATATACGGCCTTTGGCGTAGTTTGAAATATAACCTATGTATTTAATAAATTTTGATTTAAACTATATATGATCACAAAATTATAATTCAGTGAATATATATCATGATAGTTTTTCACGCTGAGAAAAATTATGGCAATTATGATATGAACAACAAAGATAAATAAACCGCTCACACACACACACATTAATTGAGCTCAAAATCAATCATGTAAATTAATAAACCAAACAATGATCATTCCATAAATTTACCAGTTATACCTTCATGTTATGAAATTACGTTGTGATTTTTTGAAACTTTAGTCAGCTACAAATTTCAATTAAAATATATATATGTCGTCAAGAAATTTAAGTAAAAGACAAATTTTTCAAAGTGGTGTAATTTTTATCTGAAATTCCTAAAATGGTGTATTTTTTTTTTATTTCTAGATATGGGTAAATCGTACATAAGAGACACAGATCATTGTGAAGAAACCGTGACCCTATTATAGGAGTTAATTTAACATTAAATGAAATCATGAGTGAAAAGAGAACACAATTTCTTACTAGATGAAATTGTACAGCTAAGATTTGAATTAATGAACTAATTAAAATTGTGAGAATACTGCATCATTTAGGATGGTTAATATTCTACTATACAACTAAAATAAATGGACAGTTACAAAGTCATTTTCATTTTATTTATAGATAAATATAATGATTGAAATTAATTCTGATTAAGTAATTGAATAGATGTGAAGTTAATTTGAATAGAAGAGTGGTCACATATTGTGAAGAAAAATTACCTAGATATAATTTAAAAACTAACAATAAATTTATTTAAAAAAATTATATAATATTTTCAAATTTTTCTTGCTAAATTTATTGCTAAATTTTAATTTTATTTTAAATTATTTCTATATTAGTAACTAAATTTAAATATCCAACTTATACTTAATTTTTCTAAATATATTTTATTATTAAATTTTAATTTAATTTTATTTTTCTTTTCAATATCAAACTTACTCTTAATTTAATTCAATATATAAATCTCATACTCACATCATTTTTATTTCAACAATTACATATTTATCATGAATAAAACAGTCAGTTTTGTAACTTTTACATTTATTTTAGTTACACAGTAATAACACAATACACCTGCCAAAAATAAAAGAAGAATGAATGCGTAGAGAATATATATTTATATTATTAATATAATGTTGAATCATGAAAATAATAGTCATCATATCATCTTAATTATCATAACAATTTATTTTTATGAATATTTTAAAATAATGCTTTGTCATTTAGAGAAAAAAAAAGTGATAATATAATGTGAAATCTGCTACATAAAAGTAAATAGTTTTATTCAAAGTAGTTAAAATTAGGATTTTAATCATAAGATTTTTATAATCATAAGATTGTATGTAACAGCCCAAAAATTCTATAGCATTTGCAATCAACTATTATAAATAAATAATATATATATATATATATATATATATATATATATATATATATTTAAAAATATAAAATATATAATACATAAAAGATAAATAAAAGAAGGAAAGAAGAAATAAGAAGAAAAGAAAAGAAGAACGAAAAGAAATAAAATAAATAAATTTTATTTTTTTATTTTTTTTTAGCTTGGGTGAAAATAATTTCGCCCGAGCAAAAATCTACCTCGCCCAAGCTAGAAATAAGTCACTTGAGCAAAAACAGTTCAGAGAGCACTCCTAATTTTCGCCTGAGCGAAACCACTCTCGCCTGGGCGAAAACACTCCAGAGAGCATCTTATTTTGTTTACGAAGGGCTCGCTCATGCGAGCTTTATCTCGCTCGGGCGAGACTTGCAGAGTAAACTTTTCTGCAAAAGTCGCTTGAGCGAGATTCTTCTGCTTGAGCGAGTCTATCTAAAAATATTCTCAATTAAACTACCTTTTGTCTGCTAAGTATTACCATCCATTTAAGGTTCAGAGTACTACATAAAGTGTTCAGGTACATCAAACTTAACTATGACTATCTACATGACAAAAAGAGTGACCATTCCAAGGTCATCAAGTCTTTAACTACATCAAAACATATATACAAGTATATACAAGACAAAAGGAACATCAGTTTAAGAGCATATCATCTTTAAGGTGCTCCAAGACCTGCATCTGCACATGCTCGTGTACATAGTACAGTCATCACAGTTCATACAACAACATGAAAAACAAGGGTAAGCTAGTAAACTTAAAAGTTTATAACATACTAACTACATGCAAATAAAACAGAGTATCTCAGTCATAAGAATTTCTTTAAAGTCTAGCATATCAAGTTTCAATGCAAGTTTTCCTTTTTCATTTCAAGTACTCATGTCAAACATCATACATAAAGGTCTCACATGGACCACATCAATACATATAGGTCATACATAAACCCATCATCTTCCTGAAGACCCATTAAGTATGCCCCTACCAGAGACTAACATCTAATCCAATACCCAAGACTTAGATTCAGCGAGTCTAAGAGAAAAGACTAATCCAATACCCAAGAGTTAGATTACCTGTGAATCTAAGAGAAAGGACTAATCCAATACCCAAGACTTAGACTGCCATTCGAATCTAAGAGAAAGGATCAAAGTAAGCTCAAACATCCAATACTGAGTCTCATCAGCGGTCCCGGTGTGTATGAACTCCCTCACAGCTTCTCACCACCTGATATCTTAGTCTATGTGACTTAGATCATCAGTGAAGCTAGAGGATCTCTGTTAAACATAGGCGTGTTATACTTAATGTACACGAACGAGCATAACTCATATATCATCCCAAATGTATGACATCAATTCATCATTCACATCAACAGTCATTCAGTCTACAAATCATATTATGCAAGTATCTTTCCATCATCAAAACAATACTTAATTACTCAAAACAGTTAAGTTAATCACACTAAGTCAAAACAAATAATCAAATTCATTCAGTGCTCAAGGACTAGTCAGACCTGCAAGAAAGACTTGACCACTGATAATCACATATTCAAATCTTCTGTCGTATAGGTCTATTTAAAGTAACTAACTAGTATAAAAATAAGTTACTAGCTTCCCTTACATCAGATACCGATCCCCTACCAATTCCTCCAGTCAGGCAATAACTCTAGTCCAACTTTAGGGATCTAGAACAAGTTTTTCAAATAACACCAACTTTTAGTATAACCTTAATCGAGTTGAAAGGAACACTTTTCTCAACTATTTCCATCAATATTGATGACAAAAACTTAACGAAAAACAAAAAACAAAGAATCTTTAAAGCAAATATGAACTTACTCTGTTTGAGATTCTGATCGATTTGAAATGACCCTAGGATCCTCACCTACTACGAGACTTGATCAAATTCTATAACAGAGAAAATATAGAGGATGAAAATCTAAGAGAGAAGAAAGAGAGAACTATGGAAGTTGGAAGGTAGGAGAGAAAGAAAAAATGAAAAAGAGATTGTTTTTTTTTTCTCTGTTCTTATCCACTACGGGAGGTGGGGTTACATTGTATATATTATCTACTATTTAAATCTAACGCTGTGACTTAACAAAATCGTAAAATTATTGAATAAAATCATAAATATGTCGATTTATTTTAAATTTTCTGTTACACATTTTATTATGTAAATGGATCCGGTTCAAATAAAATTTAATATTACAATTCATGTTAATTTATAGTTTTATAAATTCTTTACAATCTTAATTATAATTTTGATTTTAATTATTTTGATTCTAATTGTTTAAATATATATATATATATATATATCAATTCTTGATTTTTTTTTCTTTTAGATAACGAATACGTTATTTTTAAACACATAATTATTTAATGAAAAACTATCAATTGATTGAATTTTTAAAGTAATGAATATATTTTTTCACATCAACATCAAGTGTATGCAAACATAAAAATTACTATCGTAAATATAATATTATATTTTAATTTAGAAAAAAATGTTCCATATCATGTACATTTTCTTAAAATTAATGTTATAAAGATAGGAAATGATTAGTACTATTAGACTACGTAACTTTAAATAGTTAGAGTAAAGCTCATTAAATATTTTAATGAATATATATTGTATTTTACAAATATTATATTCATTAAAATTATTAATGCAAAATATAAAATATGTCTTATAATTTTTAATGTTTACATAAATACTATATATATATATATATATATATATATATATATATATATAATATTTTATTCAAACAAGATCATTAAATCACAAGATCATACAAATCATTGAACAAAATTGTAAAAAATGTGTTATCAAGTCCTTTTATATTGTTTCTTGCATCAACCATTCACATTTTTGGATGAATGTCCGTTGTTCAAACCTAACTTTCTGCAATTAAAATTTTACTTTGTTATTTGTAATGTGGACAGTAACCCAATTTAAAATTCAAATTAAATTTCAAACTCAATTTAAAATTAAGGATCTTTTAGACTACATGTTCACCTTTTTTATCAAATTGAATCAGTTTCATTTTAAATTAAGGCATTTTTAATATGTATCTCTCATTTCTTTTATTTTCTTGAAACATCCTTCAAATACTTTTTTATTTCTCTTTTAATATATATATATATATATATATATATATATATAAAATGTAACATCTGAATGTTGAACCAGGACCTTTGAATATTGAAAGGAGTTTTTGACCACTGCGCCAGACAATCTATATGATAATATTATATGATTATTATTATTCTTATTATGATTATGATTGTTAATATTATTAATAACATTATTATGATTATTATTATTAATATTATTTTTATTATTATCATTTTTATTAAAAATGACAATAATAATATTAACAATAATATCAATAATAATATTAATAAGATTGATAAAAGCAATATTAATAAGATTCATAATAAAAATAATAAATTAATAAAATTTAAAATACTAATATTATTAATAATATTAATACGGGTAATAAAAATAACATTAATAATAAAAAAATTAGAAATAAAAATATTAATGTTAACATTAATAGTAATAACATTATTGATAATATTATTATTAACTATTATAATAATAATAATAATATCACAAATATTTTTAATATAACTGAAAATAATATCTTCATTTTCATTTGCTTTATCTGTTTAACGTTGAGCTAATCTTCATTTTCATTGGACAAAAAGATTGATTTTGGATCCAACTTGCTTTTCCACTCTATTATAGGTATTTTAAAAATAAGGCGTCGCTTTAAATTAATTAAAGCATTTTGAATGATTCTTATTTTAAACAAGTAATTTTAATTAAATTAATTTAGTTAATATAAACGAGATTCGTCTAGAAATCTTACCCGTATGTCGTCGGTATGAATGCAAGTAACTTTAATTTCCAAAACTAATATTTAGATTTAAGTCTTATAAATTGAAAAAAAAAACGCAGTTGAGAAAAAAAAAAATGTTTCTCACGAGCACGATCATTAAAAAAATCTCTAAAACAAAATAATCCATTGTCATTACATAAAATAATAATAATAATAATAATAATAATAATAATAATAATAATATTATGCTATAATATCATGTCAAATCTACTTACATAATAATAAATAATTATAATTGTTTAAAGAAAATGTATCAACTATTGAATTTTAAACATAATTATTTAACAAATATCCAATGTTTGAGTTTATAAAGTAATGGATGGTTTTACTTTTCATAGAGTGTATATACAGATAAAAAAATTATTATCATAGCTATAATTTCTTATTAAATTCATGTATTAATGCTTGTTATTAATATATATATATATATATATATATATATATTAAATGGTCATTAATTACTTATTAAATTTATGTATTAAAGTACATTAAATGCTTTTTATTGTACTTTTGTTTTATCCATACACTCCATTATTTCGTTTATAAAAGTTATTTACGACTTTTTCACTATAATCAAGGAAGATTTTAATTTTTTAATGTAATTTTGAATGAGTTATCTATCATATATTTTTTAATCTTATAATTTATGTAGATTATGTATATGACTGTATTTTCTCTCTTTGTTATTATAACTAAATTTCTCTCTCCATTAATTAAGTCAAGGATATAAAAAAATAATATTATGCTGAGAGTTAAAAAATCAATATAGAAAATGTTTGTTAAAAGATCAACAATTAAAAATAAAAGAGACATAATATGTAAGCCTCCAACCGTAAGACATTCTAATTTTTCTTTATCTCTTTCTTTCTTATCTCTCTCTTTTTTTTTTTTTTTTTATTTTT
>Ga0209700_107172_pt1 | contig 16147 bp, 9 predicted proteins | sample SiratroredBW_FD_187528 | JGI IMG/M metagenome (GOLD analysis project Ga0209700, IMG submission 187528) | Root nodule microbial communities of legume samples collected from California, USA - Siratro red BW (SPAdes) (version 2) | ecosystem: Host-associated > Plants > Roots > Nodule | place: USA...
AGGAAAAAAGAAAAGAGAAAGACAAGGGGTCTAGTAAGAGCAACTCTGATGCCGAAGAATTGGAGAGAAGAGCTGGCAAGGAAAGTGAGCGGAAGCGGGACTTCGACAAAAAGAGTGAAATTGATCGCCGAGAGCAACAGAAATCTGGGTTTGAGAGTGGCAAGGGTCAGAGTACGGACAATGCACATAATAAAAATGTCCCTGCAAACAGTTATAACCGAGGTGGTACTGGAGCAAGGTATCTTGACCGCATGCGGGGCACTTTTTTGTCTTCTTCAAAAGCGTTTGGTTTCAGTAGGGGCAATAATATTCCCAGCACTGTGGTGAAAGAAAACAAGTTGAATAGTTCTGTAGATCATGTTCATACTGCTCCCAGCAGGAGAGAAATATGTCCTCCTGAGCAACCAGCTGCAAAGTCCAATTTAAATGGAGATGATAGGAATATCACTCACTCTGTAAGTTGACTTGCTTCCTATAGCCTTTTCTTTGCCTTTTTACAATAATGTTCTGGCAGGTTATGTTGAATGTTGATTAGTGATGAAATGTTAGTTACTTTTTTTTTTTTTTTTTTTATATAGAAAAACCCTGTTGGATTTTACTGATCAATATTACTTTCAAATGTCTGGACAAGGCTTTTTCTGTTGTTTTATATTCAAATGTCTGTCTTGTCACTCACATCCGTTTTGTTTGTTGACATTCTAAACTTTCAGTCTTTGACATATTTGAACATAACATAATTGTGTGATGCTCTGGTTAATATTAATTGCGTGCTATAACTGTAATGATTATGATGCTCTAATTAATATTAATTGCTTGCTATGATTGTATATTATTATCTTAAGTGCACTGAAAGAAAACTGAACTGATGATATGGTATTACCATGGTAATTATTCCCTGCAGGTTCTCCCTGAACCACAGCCATGGACTGCAGCACCTAAAAAATCTTGGCAGCAATTATTTACTCGATCTTCATCTGTTCCTCAATCTTCAAATTCAAATGTAATATGCAGACCAAATTCCAAAATTCAAGCTGAAACCAAAAGCCCTCAGTTCTCTGCTCAGTCACCAGTTACACAAACATTTACTAATCCTATTCAGTTTGGTCTTCCATCACCATTTAATATTTCCACCCATGCAAGTGTACTAACCAGTAGTAGTCTAGGTTTTTCTCCTGCAATTGAACCATTTTTATCTGCAGTTGGAAATCCATCACATGACTTTAGACAAGATGAGCAAGAGCTTTTTGAAGACCCCTGTTACGTTCCAGATCCGATTTCCTTACTTGGGCCTGTTTCTGAGTCACTTGATAATTTTCAGTTGGACTTGGGAACTGGCTTTGGCATAGACAATGAAGTAACTAAATCTCACACTTTGCAAAGCGTTTCTGCTGGTTCTGATGTTAATAGGCTTTCTCCAATTGAGTCTCCATCTTCCCGAGAAAAGCATTGCAGTTCGAATTGGTTTCCTAGTACCCCAAAGGGCCAAGAAAGACATGGTTTTCCTCTTGATGATGCAGCTGCAAATGAGAAGGGAACATGGCAAATGTGGAGTTCTTCCCCACTTGTTCAAGAAGGTTTAGGTTTAGTTGGTGGCGCAGAAAGCTGGCTGTTATCCTCACAAAGGAACCTAGCAAACAAGGATAATTTTATACTTTCATCATCACAGAAGACTATGACTTCTCTTTTTAACCACGAAGATAACATAATTTCCAGTACTCATGCTCCACAAAATGTTTTTCTTCCTAATGGCCAAAGTGGTGAGAACTTCAGCCCTGTTACAGGTTCAACTGGGTATGATCCTTGGTTACAAAGTGCTCTCTTCCCACCATTGTCAGGTGGCCATACAGCTCAGGAGGGAGCCACTCAAAATGAAATAGTATATGGTAGCCCAAGTGAATCTGTTAATGGCCATGGGCTTGATGGTTCTCCGGCTAACTGTTGGTCCAAGTAAGTCTGAACTGTTTGCCTTGAAATTGATGGTTAATTTTGGAATTTCTGTTTTACATTTATCATATTTATTGTTCTGCATTTTAATCTGATGAAACTTGTTTGGCTAAACATCAATTGGCAATGTGATTGTTGTGAGAATATTAAATGTTTTGCATCTTTCTATTTTTAGAGACTTGGTCTTGTTATCTAGGTAATGATACTTTGGGGGGGAGGGGGGTGGGGATTTTTGCTTTCAGTGGTGAAAATTTATTTAATGTACTTATAGCAAGTGATGTAACTGTTATGCAAGTGCACTTGGTCTCTATCCACAAACAGTGCATTTAATATTTTACCCTATATGTGATATTTGTTTTATGTGTGACCCAATTAAGAAAACATTCCAATACGATGGCATGTGAAGTATTATGTGCAGTTTATCTTAATTCCCCTGTAGTTTGTTATTTTAATTTAGAGAAACATCGATTGGTAATGTGATTGTTGTGGGAATATTAAATGTTTTGCATCTTTCCATTTGTAGAGACTGGATCATGTTATATAGGTAATGATACTTTGTGGAGAATTTTTTATTTCAGTGGTGAAAATTTATTTAATGTACTTATAGCCATTGATGTAACTGTTATGCAAGAGCACATGGTCTCTCTATCAACAAACAATGGATTTAATATTTTACCCTACATGTGATGCTTGTTTTATATCTGACCCAATTAAGAAAACATTCCAATACGATGGCATGTGTCCAAGTATATTTATGTCCGGTTTATCATAATTTTCCTGTGTCTGTTTCTTGAATTTAGGGTTGCTTATTGATTATACTTTGATTTGGTGAATCAAAACGTATTTATTACTAGTTCAGATTAGTGCTTATTGGTTGGGCGTTGTAAATTTGTAAAGATTGATTGAATTTAATTATAGTTCTTTCTTACAGAAAACTAGTTTTTATTATGGTAATAGGTACACGTTTCAAATGAGAGTGAATTGCTTTTAATGCTTATTGGTAATAATTTGACTGTAGGCGTATGCTTTAAAAGTGAAGTCATCTCCAACAATGTTTCATTGAGGAAGAATGAGGAATAGAAAATAAAATAAGATATGAACATACGTGATAAAATAAATTAACATGGATGAAATAAATGTGAACATACTCTAAAAGTGTCAGTGGCTGCTTTTGTCAGATTTCCATATTCTTGTCTTTTATTTTGTCCATAAATAATGTAGTGATGTATATGAAAGGTAATTTTAGTGTTTGATTGAAATGGGATCCTATGCCGTATGACATATTTGGATGCATGGTATATAGCCAAATAAAATGTATTTAGCTTCAAATGTACCATTTTTATGCTGTTTCTTTTAACTACGATGGACTTGCTTAATTGCAGTGTTCTTTTGCTTATGATGTGAGTTTTTTTTCTGACCTTGTAATGAAATACTGCTTGTTTTCACGGGTAGATTTAACAGTTGTGGTTTTTGTTTGGTTTGCAGAAAGGAATGGCCTGTACATGGTTCTGTGGAGAGCATAGGGAAGTCAGGTGTTTCAAGGCCTTATAGTGGAGGTCTACAGCCAACCTCGGATGTACAGTCGTTTTGGTCATTTGATTAAAAAGATGATAGTGACAGACAGGTTATGAGGGACTTGATAAACAAACACAACTGTTCTCTTGAGGCAAATAGCCTCCTTTGGGGGAGTAGTTTAGAATACCGAACCCGTTCTATCTTCCTTTCTTCTTTTTAAAGGAAGATTGCTGTTTATTACATAACGTTAGCAGCATCAATAGGAATACATGTTGGATTGGATGCATTCTGAGCAAGGTAACAAGAGAGGTTCTGGTGCCCCCATTTGTTTGGAGAATGCTGCTTCACATTCCCACTTGTGTCATCATCTTCAAATATATTATTGATACCTCGATCACAAATGAACGGATACTAACATGGCAATGTGTTTGTGTACGTGGCCGTCTCATTATTCGGAACCCACCCTCATCTTCTATCATATTAATCGGTTGTGTTTTTAATCAACGTGTTAAAAATTCATGGAAAAGTATTTTGAAAGAAGGGGTCAAAATTTACTAGTTGCTTTTTCTTAAAAATTTCGTTGACTATTCGGAATATAATGAAAAAAAGGCAGGGCCGTTCTCTATTTTTTAATACCAAAGTTGCTTAGTACGCCTGAAATTTCCAAGCATAAATAAATGTCTAAGCTGTCACACAACTGGATTTATTGTCCAAAGAGTCAAGTAAATTATTTCAATTGTTATTAATTAAAATTAATGATAGTTTTCAAAAATGCCTTCTAAATTGTATAATATTGACTGCATTTATTGATATAAAAAAATCCGACCTGCCGGATTCGAACCAGCGACCTAAGGATGGCTATTTGGATTTACCAACTACAGTCCTCCGCTCTACCAACTGAGCTAAGGTCGGATTGTTTGTAAGCCATAATAATAACAAAAACTTACTTGTTATTTAACAACGTTTAAATGAAGCAGTTGCAAATGATTAGATCTAAGTCCAAGAGTACGCAAGCCATATTCGATGTCCAAAGCTTGTTTTGATATTAAGATCAAGGAATGAACTATAATTTATATATAAAGCTACTTTCCTAGTGTCAAGTTTGTTCTAAATTTTATCAGGTACTCTTTTCATAAGAACAAGGTGTAAACATCTAATGGAACTAATTATAATCTAATCAATGATGGAAGAAAACAAAATAGTAAAAACAATCATATTGATTCATTATTATATTCGTAGAACATGTATTTCCTATCTCTATATGGAAATACAACCACTTCCCATGTTATTTACTATTGGTTTTCCATAAATATATTTTTCAAGTTTTTCTATTTTTTTTTTAAGGTTCACGTGATAGATATCACTATAAATGGTATCTCATTCACAACCACACTCCAATATTCAATAATCATCACTCCAATATTCAATAATCATGTGTCACACATAGAAAGTTACATAAAAAGAAGAAAAAGTATAAAAAAGGATAGAAAAACTAACCTAAATTCATGTTCGTAAATAAATAACCCCACTTTCACGAATGATTTAATTTAACTATAGAATTATGATGAAATTTAGTATATATATGATTATATTCAGTAATTAGTGTTGGTATAATTATACCTAAATCAATGCTTTTAAGAAATTTGATTTCTGTGCACATCAAATGACACATAATATTTTAGACAAATAAAAATGAAACTCTAAACTAAATAAATTTCGTTCATTTTTCACTAATAGAAATTGAAATCAAGTTTTTGATGTTCTATCTAAGAGTTTAGAAGACCTTTTAAGTTAAAACATTTAGTATTTTTATTTTTTTTTGTCTTAGTGACTTCTATTTATAATTGATCATTCTTCTTAAAGTTATAATTAAATTTTCCAAATGGGGAGGCTGACTCAAATAAAATTATGTTAATAATTCAAATTCATTTCATAATTAACATTTAAAAGAGAATAAGAGTTTATTTGATTATTAGAGGTCTTCAAAATTTTACATAACTTTTGTCGCAACCGAGGTCACGACAAGACGACTTATAAAAATAATTTATTTTGATTTTAAAAGAAACGGGAGTCGCCACCATAGTTTTTATGGAAAACTATGGAAAATCAAAGAAAACAAGGATAAAGCTGGTTTGCGAAGAACCGGATTGCGAATCCGGGAGTCGGTTACGCGTGAGGAAGGTATTAGCCCCCCACGACGCCCGTCCTAAGACGGTACCTTTAACTGAATAAAATGAAATGAGTGTAAAATGAAATGAGTGTAATTCTTGAAATATTTATTTCTCACGAAAAATAGAAATAAAATCAAACAAAATGTTTTTTATTTTGAACGGGGCCCGACAAGGTTTAACCTCACTCCTATGTATCTCCACCAGAGATGGAGAATCTGGGTTACGTAGTTCTATGAGTAGAAAAGTCTCACGAAAAAATTTTGAGTTTTTGAAGACTTTGATATTTTTTAGAAAAGTTTGTATTTATTATTATTTTTTTAAAATTAAATCTCATTTTGAATATCGCTTGACGCGTATAGCCCTTTAATATTCCAAATGAAATTAAAATTTTTCGAATTAATTCCCATATGACGCATGCGGTCAATTAAGAAATTAATCGAAAAGTCCTTATTAAAAAACGTCAGTCTTTACATGAGCGAAAAGGCCTTTAAAAGACATACCCAAAAATCAAATCTTAAAACATTATTATTTTTATAGTAAAAGTAAATTATATTATTTTATTAATGTTTTTTTATATTTTTTTAAACCTGTCAGGGGCAGTTTTGGAAATCAGGCATTTGTAGGTGCGAACTCTAATTTATGGAGGTGCAGGCAGTAAACTCAAACCACCCAAAACCCAACCAACCTCGGGGCATTCTGGGAATTTGGGCAATAAGAGGTGCAGAGTTGCTGGCTTGGAATACAGGGGGTGCGGGGAGCACCCCACTAACCCATCAGGGTTGATGACAAACGCATGGGACCGTGAGAGGCAGGGGGAGGCTTGGCTGATGCATGACGGCAGCCGGAGGTAGACGACGACGGTGGACGTCGTCGTCGGAAGCGGCAACGGCCATCGACGCCGGCGACGGTGCTGCATTACGGGGAAGTTGTTTTTTTGCTCGTTTTTGGTTGCTTGGTGAGGTGGGGTTCATGGATTTGATGCTGTGGCTCAAAGTTTGACCTTTGGTGGTGCTGGGGTATGAAACCGGAAGAGGGAAGGGTAAAATTATCAATTTTGAGTGCATGCAGAGGTTAGGAGGCATGGTGGAGGTTAGGAGGCATGGTGGAGTCCAAACGGAAGTTTCAGGGTGGAGGTTTGTTGTTGGAATGACCTTCTATAGTGGTGAGTTTGGGGGTGTGTGGGAGGTATGGTAATTGCACGACAGTTTGGAGGTGATGGTGAGGGCTGCATAAGGGGAGCAACGTTAGGTTTTTCAGGGTGTAAGGGAAGCGTTGTCTTGGTTCCTTGTGGTGTTTGCGGGCAGGAGGGAAAACAAGGTGGAGGGAAGCATAACAAGGGTTGGCGGTGGAGGTCGTGAGGTGTAGTTGGTTGGGGCTGTCGTGGGAGCTGTGTTGATGATGAGAGAACCATTACGGTCTTAAGGTTGTTTGTGAATGGTTTGGGAGGAAGGTGGCTTGATGGGAGAAGGAGTGAGGGAGCTGGTGATGTGAGGCAGCATCATGGTGATTGGCTGGTTCAGTGCTGCCAGGAATCACTATAGGGGCTGTCTTGGTCCAGCTCATGAACAGTGAGGTTAACCCTCACACCACAGAAGAGCTTCTTCGTTGCATGGCACATGCAACAGCTACTCCTACTGAAAATCACCACAGTGTTCTGAGAGGCCAACCTCACCACTCTCGCCACCTAGTCCTCTTGCATGCCTCGAACCCTCATTAGGTAGCTCCACACAGCAGCAGCAGGCTCCACTTGGTAATGCATTGTTCTCTCATGCCTTACCAAAATAACACTCAAGTGTGTGTGCTACTTGAAACTATGTGTTGAAGAAACTAAAGCAAACTAACGTGAGTGAGGATTTGATGGCGGAGGTGTAACACAAGCGGTGGAGGAAAAGGAGTGGTTAGAAGCTAGTGGGCATATGTAAACACATGGCGTTAGGCAAAGAAACTGTGATCTGTGTGTGGTTTGGAGGTGAGAGAAAATAGAGGTGAATGGGAAGAGGGTGGCTTGAGGCAGACCCGGTCATGGCTACGGTTGAAGATTGGAGGAAGACGAGGTTTAGAAGTAGGCATGAGGAAGAGAGGTGGAACGCATGGTGGTTATTTGGAGGTTGGGGATGAAGGGTGGAGCTGGTTGCTATAAGGTGTTGTTGTGGGTTCCCTGCCGCTTTTGCAAGAATGGTAGCAGCATTAGGTTGCTTTTTTTTAGTTGTGGGTGGCATGGTGGAGAGGGATAGTGAAAGAGGAAGAAGATGATGGCTTTGTGGAAGTGTGGGAAGTTGGGGTTGCTGTGAATCCACGTGAAAATTTCATGGTAGAGGTTGGGTTATGAGGTACATAGGAAACGTGATGGAGGCGCGGGCTCGTGGTGAGAGAGAGAGGTATAGAGGCTGGTAAGCAAGATATGGTGGCTGGAGCGTGGCTTCGGGGTCAAGTTCTAAGGCATTCGATGGAAGTAAGGCAGGGAAGAAGGAGGTTGGGGGTTGGTGGATGTTTTCTGGCGCAGGAACGTGACTCTGGAGGTGCAATGGGAGAGCGAGAGAGAGAAAGGTGATGGTGGCAGGGAGGTATGTGGAGGTGCGTTGGTGAAGAGGGATAGAGAGAAAGGTGTAGAGGTGGTTAACAAGAATGGTGGCTGCAGATAGAAAGGGGAAGCTTGGAGGGTGCTCACGTGAAGGAATGGGTGAAGCATGAGGGTTTGGCTGTTCCAGAGGCTGGCAGAGTCTGGTTCAGGGAGGTTCGCAAAACAGAGGTGCAAGGTTGCACCTACTAGTTCTCTTACTGATGTGGGTCTCATCATTTTTTATTTTACGTTTGAGTTATTCATTCACATTCACATGCATGCGCGCAAACACAACAGGAAAGCATAGAAGAAATTAATGGAGGAAGCATGAAATCATTACGGGGCACATGAGAGATTAAGAGAATGAAAAGTTCAAAACATTCAAAACATAAAAACACACTAAGGAAACCAATCAGGAGGAACAAATAACTATGATACCTCTCGAAGTCGTTCTTCTCTTTCTCTTTCCCCTTACTCCCAGCAGTTCTCTCAAAACCTCAAGAATGCCCGCTCCCAATTCTCTGATTCCTTCTTCCTTTTGTTTCCAGTGAGTCCAATCTGTGCCAAGGTTTTTTTTTCTTTCACTAAGCAGCCAGATACGAATGTAACAGTGTCCTCCTCCTCCCTCCTCCTACTCCCATATATCCCAAAAACCAATAGTATTGTCCTCTGTTGTCTTATTAGGAGACATTCTCCTCTTTTACCAGCTTTGGGATCGCTCCTGCAGAGGACAGAATTGCTTCTTTTTGCAGGCACTGGAGGGTGACGCTGCTGTATGTTGGTTTGTTGGGTGTACGAAAATTTTGGAAAGAGAGAGAGGATCCTGAAGATTTGGGGGTGAGTGGGTGATTAGGGAGTGTGAGAATAGAAAGAAATGGGCTGACCCAAGAGATGGTAGCCTCGATAGATCCACAATTTTTTTTTTTGTGTTTTGTTATTATTATCAAAAAAAATTTTGAAAATAGGAGAAGAATAAAATTTAAAAAGAAATTTTGATTGATTTTCTAACACATATTTTAACAACAAAAATTCAATTTTGATTAAATAAATCCCCCTTTTTTTTAATTTTCCTTAGAAGTTAATTAAAAAAATAAATATATATTTTTTTGAAATGGATTTTGTCTATCCAAACAAAATTAGGTGATGATAACTTTCTATTTGTGAATGATCTTAAATTTTCTTTAAATATTTTATTCGATTTTACATAATGCACGGGAAAATCGACACAATATTTTTTGTTAATTTTTAATGACAGTTTACATGAAAAATTCATGAAATATGGACAATTTTAGTAGCAATGATTTCCTAACAATAATATTGCAATGGTAACTATTTTCAAATAAAATTTTCTTGGAAAATAAGAGGCAATATTAAACAAAATAAAAAATCTCTCTGTTAGGATGATTATTAATGATAATTAAATAAGTTAATACCGCGAAAAGGAATAAAGTTTTCACTTACCATACAAAACATGGTCTCTAATTTATTTGAGTAAAAAAAGAAAACAGAGGAATTCTTCTATAGTAAATATTCAATTTGGTTCAGGAAAGATTGAGGCAATGATTAATATACCTTTAAATAAAATTTTCAATATAACATGAGTCATTAAATATTAATTTTGTTGGCATGATAATCCCTCCATTAAAGGGACTTTTAATAACACTTAAATAGGTGGATAACATGATAAAAAAGAAAGTTTTATCTCACACCGCAACACATATTATTGACTATCTTATTTTCCAATTTACACCCCCACCCAGATTGTACAATTACTTTAGAGGATTGTTTTCAGTAACCTTTTATATATATTTTTTTCTTGAATCACTAGAAGAAATATTAAAATCTATTTTAGTAAATTCACAAGCCACTAAGTGTTTTATGTACTTCCCCGTTAATGAAAATTCCACAATTGTATAAGCAAATTGTTCATGTAGCTTAATAGGATGAATAAAATTTCCTTATTATGTGTTCTAGTATTTCCAAAACTTGGTCTTCTTTGTTAGGGATTTAAGTATCATTATTTCACCAGTCCTTTATTGATGTCAAAATTTTCACCAATACAATTAATGGATGTGTTTCATGCTATGGATACTATAAGAGAAATCTTTAAATTATCCATGAATTATGAATTATTACTTACAGATAAAAATATAGTAAATTTAGTATTACCAATATATTTTCCTTATAGATTCAGATTCCTAAGTGATTGCTTACGAAATTTTTTCATAAATAATATTATTATTTGTATTATTATTATTATTATAATTAATAATATTGTTAGTATTATTATTATGATTAATATTAATAATAGCATTATCATTATATTATAATTATTATATTATTAATAATTGAATACTAATATTAATAATAATATTTTACTAATAATAATATAATAATATAACCATAATAATAAGAATAATAATAATTAAAACATGATTACAAAATTCATCTGAGATGATAATTGTAAGTTCAATGCATTTCCATATAGAACTCATGTTCGAATATCTCTTGCGAATGATTTAAATAATAAATATAAAATTAATCATCATAATAATATTTTTAATAATAATGTTAAAAATAAATGTATGGGTTATTTTATAGGTAGGCAATTTTTCTTGTAGAGACATTCCACATTTTGTTTTCTCTTCCAACAAATTATTGTACGCTATCAAAAGGGGTTAAATTGATTATTTTTAACTTTTTTAGTCAATTAAAGAATTTTGATTTTTTTTAATGTTTTGGATTCTGCTTTAGATAATATTTTAGATAATATACTTGTTTAATTTTTTAATTATTCTTGTTTTAAATTTTATTTTTATTTTATTCTATCACAATATTTTAAAAATGAATACTTGTTTTGTTTTCTAAAGTTTATAATTTATTTAGAATACAAATTACTTTTAAGATGAGAATTTAATCACATGAATTAAAGCATAAGATTTTCTATCTCTTATTTCAAGATAAAATAAAATAATTAGTATAGCTATTTAAAATAAGTGTGTTACAATAAACATTAAATAAAATATTCCATCATCAAAATAATACTTGAGAAAAATAATCTTCAATGTTCAAAATCCTTAATTAATTTAATTAACAATATCTCCTTTTTATAATGATTAGCACTCCATAATTTTCAATAAATACTATCTATATGAGCTTTTATGATTGTGAAAAATATAAGTACCACAAACAAAAACCTCCTTATCACCCTTTAGTATTAGTGATATTAGTAAAACTAAGAATAATCTAAAAGAGATAAATAATATGATATTCCATTGGTAATCGATAACCTTCACGAAAAAAAAAACAATATGACAAAAAATTAACATATTTAATCAACTCTTACTTATGATAATCGATTATTTACTAGCTAAAAACCTTAAAAAATTAAATAATTGATTATTGGTGGATTAATTAATTAAATTCGAGTTGATGCATTTCATAAATCACTTAAATAATTTATTTAGGGATTATATACTAGTAACAATAAACTATCTTTAACTTTAATTGATTAAACTTAAAAAAAAATGATATGTTAAGACAAACATGAAGATACACAAGAAAGTCATTCATTTGTTCAAATCATAAATAAGAACTATTAACATCACATAACACGTCATTTATCAAGGATGCCTAGCTCACTTATAATGGTATATAACTTATCTCTAATAAGTGTTATGTTAAGATATATTTTAATTTATTATTGATATCAATCAAGAAGTGGACTTTAAGCTTAACTCAACCTTACAAAACCGGCTTGTAAGGTGAGGTTTGGACTCACTTGTAAACTATTGGAAGGTCTCATCTCTAGTCGATGTGGGATCTCCAACACACCCCTCACGCCAAGACTCCTCAGCTCGAGCGTGAAATTTATATGCATGGGTGGTCCAATAGCGATCCGATAGTGGGTGACCCGATAGGCCCAGCAACCTTGCTAGGATAGGCTCTGATACCATATCTACAAATGGACTTTAATCCTAACCCAACCTTACAAAACTGGCTTGTAAGGTGAGGTTTGCACCCACTTATCAACTATTGAAAGGTCTCCTCATCTCTAGTCAACGTGGGATTTTCAGATATATCTATGCACTCTAAAATGAAATCAATATTAATAGAAGTTTTTCTAGCCACAAAGGTTTTTTATTGCTCTCTAGGCTAGCATAAATAGAACTTTTCAGTCCCCACCCTCTTGATAGGCCTGTTCAATTTATTTTTTGTCTAACTTATTATGGTAACAAAGTTGAGAAATAACATTCAAATACTTTACCTACTTTCTTTAACATATATTCGTTCAAGTATTTGAATATTAATTACCCGAAATCTTTGATTCACGACATCAGTTATAACAATCTTAACATATTATTATCACTAATAGAATTACTGGGCCCATGAGAGTAAACGACTAGATATTAGGCTCATATGATCTGTGGCCCATTTTGTATAAAATTTCTTATTTATATGTCTTTTTTACTAACAACATCCCTCTTGGACCCAGGACAGGTGAGAAGTATTTAATAACTTATTATAACTAGACTCAGTTTCAAAGTCAAAAATACTTATATTTGTACTAGATGATTCTACTTCATCAAGTAAGTATAATTTTGTTTATTCATACCTCTCACTTTTTGATGATGTTTGGTTCATTGTTTTCCGATGCAACTAATCTTTTTTTTTTCTTTTGGGGTTTATTGTATTTTTTCTTTAATATGTTATTTAAATTTGAGTACAAGGTAATTGATTTTAATATGTACAAGTTTAATACCCTTGAAGCAATGTAGGAGTTATCATTTTCTTGTGTCGAAAAAAGTTTTCCTTTTTGTTCATGAGAAATCTTGAAAATTTCTTAATTGTAAATTCATGCTTCACTTTCTTAATTTTGTGATTCCTCTTCAAGATGTTTTCTTAATGTGGTAGTTTTAAGTGTTAAACTCTTTTTTCTTCTTTCCAGTTTCTTCATCTTCTTCTCTAAACCTTCCCAACTTAAGGTCATGTTCTCTTAAATTACCAAATAGGATTTTCACATTCAATGATTTTCACCTTAGGTTGTCAATAACTGTTTAAAACATTGTAGAATCTTGACATTCAATCCCTCTTTATCAAACTTTTTTTCTATCACTATAACACGATTCATAAATGTCTTCTCCTTGTAACATCCTTAAAATATCATATTCTATTATCAGCATGTTGTTTCACGCTCTTCTAACTTCCTTTGTGACTGTATGTGTTATCTTAAAAAAAAATCTCACATCTCTTTAACACTTAGACATATTGACACTTTGTAGAACTCATCATGTGAGAATGATATAATATTCTTTACCTTTATATCACTTTTTTTATTTACTTTATAAAATTGAGAAGCCTTTTGAAATATACATATTTTTCACAAGTAGAGAAGAAATAAAAGGACCATAGTATCCTAAATCAATTTATCAATTGATAATCAATTAAATTATTTTTAAATATTTTTAAAAAAATCTAGATATACTTCTTGTTCTAAAACAATTTTTTTCTTATATAAATTATCCACACATATTCAAATATAAAAGTTATAAATATTCAATATTACCCATAAAAAGAATACAATCTTAAAATTTTGGATTTATTATTATCCATGACATGATTTAATGGTGAGATGTTTCTAATGACAAACTTAGACAAGTAGAAGTATGGCATAATCTTTTGAATAAAAGATTACTTTCAATTGTTTGAGGGTAATATTAAAATAACTCTTTATGTGTTTTTGGCATTGGTTTCTTTTTTGTTTTTTTTTTCTTTTATAATTATATATTAATATTATTTTATGGAATACTTCAAAGTTGCAATGGAGGGATGTTCTCTTTCTTTTTAATCTTCAATGTGCCATATAAAAATGATACAATTATATTGAAGTCATAAAAATGACTAGAAACTCATGGATCAACTTAATCCATTAGTAATTTTAATCGAGATAGATTACAAATTATTCATTTCAATATAAAAAGAATTTGATAGACGGATTTATAATTTGCCATACCATATTAGCTCACATATTGTACATGTATAAACACCAGAAGTTTATATAAATAATAACAAATATTTATGTAAGCTTATTCAATAAGTTTATCACAAACAAATTATCTAAACTTTTTTTTTTCTGTAAATTAACTCGTTTAATCATCATTCAAGTTAAGATATATCATACTGATTTTTTTATGCAAAAAAACATTTAACATAGGATTATATTAACCCATTTTTATATCTTTTATATTGATTTTGATGATTTGTTTTAATTATTGGTAGTTTCTTCTTAAAAGCTATTGAAATTTAATTTAAATATCTAAATAAAAGATAATTTATTAGGTTTAAAAGTTAACTATCGCCTAGACACAAAAGTAGCTCCACATATATAAGAAAATATTATTGGTCTAGTTGTGACATAGTGTGAAATGTACATTTAAAGAAGAGATTTTTTTTTGTTGCATTAATATAAATGTTTAATTAAAAGAGTGAATGAACGATGTCATTTTTAAATAAATCTGCAAAGTTATATCATGTTATTTTTAACAATTAATATTGAAAGTGATGAACTTTTTTCTCACACAGTATGACTACAATAATTATTTATCCAATAACATAGAAAGAACAAAATTTACAATAACATACTCTTTTTTAGATCAGCTATTTTTTCTAGTATAATTACGGGGTGGGAGTTCTGTAAGGACCCAAAAAGATACAATTATCACAAAAAAGAAAATACATTGTACTATTACTTAAAATATTTTAAAGAGTGTCTTTATAACAATTTAATACAATTATGAAACCAAAATTATTAATTAAATCACACAAGAGGCCAAACACCGAAAATTGCTTACACTGTGAAAGAACAAAAATTGCAGAAGAAAAGAATGTAAGAGAGAGGAAAAAAAACAAAATAAGAGAAGAGAATAATAAAACCCGGTTCGATTCACCGACTCAGGTCCAGTCTATCTCATCGCGACGGTTCGGTGACATCGCTTGTTCCGATTTTGTTTTTCATTTCCTTCTTCAGTGCTTTCTCTCTCTCTTTCTTCTTATCTTGTTTCTCTCTCTTCTTCTCCCATTGTTTCTCTCTCTTAACACACACCGAACAACCCGCGACGGAGGCTCCGACCCGAATCGGACGACTCGACTCCAGCTCCGAACACTTTCATGTGCTTCTGTCCCAATCTCATTTCGCTCCCATTCTCACCGATTTTCATCTTCTCCTTTTCACCATTGACGCTGAATCTGTGAGTTCTAAATTCTCATTTCCTCTCCCTTTCGATGCATGTCACAATCGTGTTGGACCAAGCTCCCAATTCTTCTCTCTCTCATCTTTCTGTCGCTTTTATTTTTTGAACTTATTGCGACCTTTGTTGCTACAATAGGTAATTTTAATTCCAATGCCAATTCCTAAATATTGTGAATTTTTCTCTTTCCTTTTTTAGGTTTGAGATTTTAGGGTTCTGAAGTTTCTGCGTCTAACCCTGGGGGATATTGATTTGGAGGAGGGGGAAAGGAACCCGGGATTAGGGTTTCCTCGGAAGCGTTGTTTTTGTTGGGAAAAACAGAGAGGGTATATTTGAGACTAGGAAGAGGGCTTGGTTTAGAGGATAATGTGTATACTGTGTGTGATTCAGAAGTGGTCTCGCCGGGTTGCTACAATGCTACCTTGGTTGGTTATTCCGTTAATTGGTTTGTGGGCACTTTCCCAGCTTCTGCCGCCGGCTTTTCGCTTCGAGATTACTTCGCCTCGTTTGGCTTGTGTTTTTGTGTTGTTGGTTACACTCTTCTGGTATGAGATTTTGATGCCTTGGTTGTCGGCTTGGCGCGTGCGGAGGAATGCACGGATTAGGGAGAGGAAGAGGTTTGAGGCCATAGAGATGCAGAAGTTGAGGAAGACAGCTACTAGGCGGTGCCGCAACTGCTTGAGTCCCTATAGGGATCAGAACCCTGGTGG
>Ga0209700_107175_pt1 | contig 16134 bp, 6 predicted proteins | sample SiratroredBW_FD_187528 | JGI IMG/M metagenome (GOLD analysis project Ga0209700, IMG submission 187528) | Root nodule microbial communities of legume samples collected from California, USA - Siratro red BW (SPAdes) (version 2) | ecosystem: Host-associated > Plants > Roots > Nodule | place: USA...
AAAAAAAAAAAAAAAAAAAAGATGAAAAAAAAAAAAAAAAAAAAAAACACAAAGAAAGAGCATTCGGAGAACTGAAAAGAAGCAACGCCGTCGTTGGGGGTGGTACTGGTGCTAGCATACCCTTAATCGCATCATCCTTCACTAATAAATACAAAACGCATACGCCTTATACTTTGTTTCTTCCGTTCGCATCGCTTGCGCTCTCTCTCTCCTCAAGCAATTTTTGTCTCGTGCTTTTCACGACGCTTCCGTTTTCAAGTTACTCCTTCTTCCGTTTTCACTTTCGTCCATCGCATAGCACGATCTCATATAACTGTTTTGTGCATTTTTGGTTTCTGCAACAGGTTTCAGCTCCGTCACGGTTTTCATTTTCGAATCCAATCCGACTCGCTACAAAATTCAGGTGCCATATCTTCACCGAACGAAGGCTTCTAGGTTTTATTTATTTCATTTAATTCTTAGTTTAAATCAGAATCTGCACGACCTTCCTCCTGCACCGGAATCTGTATTACCTGCTTCAATCTCGTTTGCGTTTGTGATAATTCGGTAGATTCAACGCATATTGGATTTGTTTCCCTGTTTTTGTTGATATGCTAATGCATTGTGCCGATTCCCTCTGTTTATCCTTTTACGTGTTTGTCTAAATGTTTAACCGTGTTTTTCTTCATTTTTTATGTGTAACAGTGATAATAACGCTCATTTTTATTATTTTTTTTTGTCTGGTAACCTATTTTCGACCCCGTTTCCTTCTGTATGTTGTTTGAAGAGAAATTTGAAGAGTGTGGTGGAAGCTAAGAAGCATTTATGAACAGTAGCGGTGTTGTGTAGTAGTCTGTCACTTATCCGTGTTGGACATTGTATGAACGTACACTTTGAATGTTTTTAGCTGTAATTTTATCATTGTTTACTCATTTTTTTGAACTTATTTAGCTCTACTGATTTGAATATTATAATAGATTCATGTTTTACTATTTCATAGCACGAATTATAGTTTTATGATTTAGAAGTTATATTTTGTGGAAGTTTTAATTAAGTTTATACACATTGTATTATGACTGTGTCTAGTCCTTCTGTTTAATGTGTCACATCTCCGTTTTTATGCCATGTTGCATCCTGGCCTTGTGTTGTATCAATACTTCATAAGTTGGAAGTGTTAAATCGCTGTATAACTGATTTAATCAATTGTGTTTAGGTTTATGCGGGCTAGACCTGAAGCCGTGAATATAGGTCAGCATGGGATTTGATAATGAGTGCATAGTGAACATTCAATCTCTTGCTGGAGAGTACTTCTGTCCTGTGTGTCGGCTGCTTGTATTTCCAAATGAAGCTTTGCAGTCACAATGTACTCATTTATACTGCAAGCCGTGTTTGACATACGTTGTCAGCACTACAAAGGCTTGCCCATATGATGGTTACTTGGTCACTGAGGCAGATTCGAAGGTTCTTTTCCTTTTCATTCCAAAGTGCTCACGTGTAATAATTTTTCTCCTGTGCATATATGAATGTGTGTTTGTATGCTTAATTGCAGCCTCTGACAGAGTCAAATAAGACACTCGCTGAAACTATTGGAAAAATAGCAGTTCACTGCCTTTATCATAGGAGTGGATGCACATGGCAAGGAACTTTGTCTGAGTGCACATCTCATTGTTCTGGATGTGCTTTTGGCAATTCTCCTGTAGTTTGCAATAGGTGTGGGATCCAAATAGTGCATCGCCAAGTACAAGAACATGCACAAAATTGCCCTGTAAGTTCCATTTTTACAATATAGTAATTATTTCTTCTGTCTATTTCTGGCAGTATGGTGCTTATGTTTGTATATTGGCAGGGTGTGCAAGGTCAGGCACAACAGGTGACCACCACCCAGGATCCTTCAACTACTAGTGTTGTTGCTTCTACGGATCAGAACCAGAATGCTGCTCCCGCTGCAGCAACTGCTGCACAAGCTGTGACAACTACCATACCTGGGCAGGTTTCAAATCACCAACCCAATCTTACGCCTCAATCACAAGCTTTAGTTCAAACTGCTGGGCAGCCAGCGGCAGAGCAGTGGTATCAGCAGCAACAGTATCAACAATACTACCAGCAATACCCTGGACAAGATCCATACCAACAGCAGTATCAACATTACTATCCCTATCAACAGTCCATGGTTCCACAGTACCAGCAGGCCTATGGTCAGCCCCAACCTCAGTCTCAATCACAGCCCCCAGCCCAGCTTCAACATCAGCCCCAGCCACAGGCCCAACACCAGTCACAGCAGCCTCAACTTCAACCACAACCTCAGGCTCAAGGACTTTCTCAACCACCTTCACATATTCAGGCTCCGGTGGTGCCGCCATCTCAGAATCAGATGCAAGTTCAACAACAACCTGCTGTGCAGCCACATGGACAGACGAGTCATGCACCTGGTCATGCCCTCCCTCAATCTCAGACTCAGCCCTATCCATACCCTCAAGTTCAGCCTCATTCTGTCCAACCTCAACCCCAACAGCCTATGCAAATTCCTCCATATCAGCAGCCTCTTCCTCAAATGCAGCACTCACAACCTCAAATTCATCAACCAGCTCAGAAGTATCCTGCTCCTCAGTCTCAAGTTCATGCACAACTGCAACCTAATGCTCCAGTTCAACATCCCTCTCAGCTCCCAATGCCTCCTCACCATCCTGTGACACCTAATGTCCAGCCTCAAGTGCAAAATGCAACGACACATTCAGTGACAGGGCATCACTCTTATCCGCAACCTCAGCCTCACCCAAATATGCAGACGGGAGTTCCTCAACATCCTATGCACATGCATCCTCAAAATGGGCCCCAACCCCAGGCTCAACACCCTGTCCAGATGCAAAATCAGTTTCCTCCACAAATTCCAACCATGCGTCCAAATCAATCACATGCTATATTTCCTAACCAGCAATCATCTGTTCAGGGCCAAACAACCCCTCCTTTGCAACAACAGCCTGTGTATTCCCATAATCAACAACCTGGACAAATAAACCAACGTCCTACTCTGCAACCGGTTCAACAAATACCTCAACAGCAGCCATTTGCACAACACCAAATGCCTATGCCATCTCATTTACGACCACTAGGTCCAGCGCATTCATTTCCCAAACACGTGTATTCACAGTCACAGGGTAATGTTACACCATCAAATAACATTCAGCACAGTCAATCTCAAAATGCTGGAGGAAGGCCTTTGGTTCCTAACCATGCAGGACACCTACAGCCATTTTCACAATCTGGCAATACTATTCCAGTTAGACCTGGACAAAATGGTGCTGGTTACTTGCTTGAAAATCAGAAATTGTTGGCTGGTACCAATAATCAAGTGCAGTTGCCTTCTGAATTGCAGCCTAGGGCACCAGAACCAGTTGAAAGACACGGTGATGTTGTCGAACAACAAACTGAGTCCACTGCTGGTAAACTTGGTAAAAATTTGGACACAGTATCTGGATCGGCAAATGAGTTGAAAACTGAAAAATTCGAAGCAAGCTTGAAACCAATAGAGGTCGGGAATATGCAAAATAACGAAGATCCACACGCCATTAAGACTTCAGTCCCAAATGCCAATGCAGTAGAAAATGGTGACTCTGTGAATAAGAATCTGGGGATGGGGGCGGCTTCTGAAAGCAATTGGAATCCCGCGGTTAGTAATAAATCTGGTGGTGCAATACATGGGGCTCAAAATGAGAGTAATGAGCATTCTGTCCAAGGCAATGAATTTCAAGAAGGACATCCACCAAAGACAGAGACAAAACTCCTTGAGTCAGAAACTGATAAATTACGCAATGATGACAATCCTGCGGTATCTAACTCTCAAAGCAATGGGAGTTTTGCTCAGCTTTCTCATTCATCCACTTTCACAGATCAGAGTAAGCATCATCAACCAATGACTAATTATGCGCCTTCTGTTCAGCAGAGATCTTCTGCAATGCTAGCATCACAATCGGCACACCCGACAATTCCAAACCAGCCACTCTCTTCATTGCACTCTTCAGCCCTTGTCAGGAATCATGGATCTGCCCATGATCCTCATGCAGGACAGCCCTTGGCAGAGAATTTTCCACCAACCATGTTTAAGCAACCACAAGACTCTGACATTACTCCTGGGCGAAGCTTTCAACCTCAGTCTCTTGGACCCCCACAACCATTTAACCAAGTCCACGAGCCTCCTTTCCGTGCTGGAACATCCAATTTGTCTCGTCTTGGAGGGCCTCAATTTGGTGCACCACTTCCTGGAGATATGCATGGTCGAATGGCAGCCAACTTACCACCACATGGTACTGAAGGTTTTGGTTTGCATGATGAAAGGTTCAAACCTTTCCTTGTTTCGAATCAGCAAAATATTGATAGAAGAGAGTATGATGATGATCTTAAGAAATTCTCTAGGCTGCCTTTGGATGCTGAGTCAATTTCTAAATTTGGAAATTATTCATTAAGTGCACATGAATCTGGAAAGAGATCAGTTGGTATTCATGATGATGTCATCAAGAAATCAGGTTCTGCACTTCATCCTGGTTATCTTGGACCAGGTCCTGGATATGGGAGACATCATATGGATGGCATGACTCCTAGAAGTCCTGTTGGTGAATATGCTGAGATGTCTTCCAGGAGATTGGGGGCCCACTCTGGTAGTCTTGTTGGCAAGTCAGGTATAGATGATTTTGATGGCAGAGTTGCTCGTCATTTTGGTGGTGAGTTCCGTGATAGCCGGTTTCCTCATTTGCCTAGCCATTTGCATAGAGATGAATTTGATGGTTTTGGTAACTTCCGAATGGGTGAACATCCAAGGAGTGGTGACTTCATTGGTCAAGATGAATTTGCTGGCCATTTTCGAAGGGGTGAACCTTTGGGTCATCATAATTTTCCTAGACATTTGCAGCTTGGGGAGCCTGTTGGTTTTGGTGCCCATCCTGGTCATATGAGAGGAGTGGAACATGGCAGTTTTCGTAGTTTTGAATCTTTCGCAAAAGGTAGCCGTCCAGGTCATCCGCAACTTGGTGAGCCTGGGTTCAGGAGCAGCTTTTCTCTTCCTGGATTTCCTAATGATGCTGGATTTTTAACAGTTAAGTTTTGATTACACATTCATTTTTGTATTTGCAATTATTATCATATAAGTGTTCAAAATGGAAGTTGAGTAGGTAGAATCTGAAAGTTTTGGGAGGAATTGGCTTCAATATTGAATAAATTGTTGATTTTGTTTTTTAAAATTTTGTTTTATTTAATGTTACTGTTGTTTTTTTCTTTTCAGAGAGATATCAGGTCGTTTGATAATTTGAGGAGAAGGAAGGCTTCCAGCATGGGGTGGTGCCGGATATGTAAAGTTGACTGTGAAACTGTTGAAGGTCTGGACTTGCATTCACAAACAAAGGAGCACCAGAAGATGGCTATGGATATGGTTAAGACAATCAAACAAAATGCGAAGAAACAGAAGTTGTAGGCTATTTTTTGGTTTGTTATTGATGCTGTTGCATACATTTTTGAAAAAAAAAAATTAACTTCTATATGGAAGATAAACCCTCTATTACTTTATGATGCAAGTTTCTTTTGCTGTTGTAGAATACCCAGTGAACAACCCGCAGTTGATGAGGGAAACAAGACACGCAATACTGGTTTTGAGGGTCGGGGAAATAAGCATTGAGTAGTCGTGGTTTGCTGTAATTTGATATTCATCATGCATCAAAAGATTTTGCTGTGGTATTATTGCATTTACCAATGTTTATCATTTAATGTGCTTTCCTATTTTAAAGGTTATTTATGCTACTCATGTTATTTCAGGTTGCTGCCTTCATGGTTATGGGAATGTTTTACGGAACTGGAGTACTGTTGCAGTTAAGTTTGTTGGCTTTTGAAATTGAAATAGATAATTACATAACTGGAATAGTTGTCTCAACCTTTGTGCTTTGTTAACATTTCTATCATTTCATGTTGTTTATGGTGTTTACATGCTATTGATAATTACAATTTCTCCGGACGGCAATCGTTTGACCATAGTCACTAATCCTAGATAGTGACTGACCCCAAAGTCGCTATAGTAGGATGGGCGCTATTTTATTTTTCTACACAGATATATATAATCCATCTCTACTATATACATAGTTAAATATATAATGGTACAAAAATTTCAAAATTTGATCTATTCATAATTTTCAATAAAAAGTAGGATGTCCTAGGCAAAACATACTGGTAAAAAATGACAAAAGTGAAGAGTAACAGGACAGAAAACGGTCTGAGAAGAGAGATGGCTGCAATGTTGTAGTTGCCAGAAAATGGCCCGAGATATGGTGGTTGTCACCAGTGAAGGTGGGCACAAGAGAAGAGAACATCAAGGGCTATGTGTTTGGGTCCTCGCAGACATGGTTTCTGCTAAATTGTGAGGGGGAATGGGGAGTGTGGTTTTTCAAGACAACAAGCATCACGGCACTATAGCATGTAAATTGCCTGTGATTGAGCCTTGACTGCCATAACCTTGAAAATTTCTTGTAAGAGATGCTCTATTGCCGCCAACTGCCACCATGGCACTACAGCACTATAGCACACTATCTGTAGCCCTTTTCTTTGACTCATCATAGAAACCTCCTATTGACGTCTGTGGATTAATGGTAATTAAATATCCTAGCCCAGTTTGGTCTTTCTGGTTTTAATCACTTGATTAACACTCAAATTTCCATTATCCGAGCTTTTATATAGCCTATCTTATAGGAAGCTAATCTCCCTAGTGTCTAGCATATTTTTCCTTAAAGCTCAATTTTGTTTGCTATGTAGCTAAAAAAGGGATCAAAATAACAAACTAACCCCTAAGCCGTACCATTTATAGTTTAAGGAATTTATGTTTTAATTATTTTTATATTATAATTTAAAAGTCAATTTCATTTTGTTTTCATATTTAGAAAAATAGAAAAAAAAAAAATTCTTGGCTACAAAACTATACTTTCTCCACACACACATCCCTAGTGCCGTAAGTATTACTTCTAGACTAATGTGGTTCTGGTGACCCAGTAGCCTGGAACTGTTGAATCTTGGCTATCGCTTGAAATGTTCAGGAGTTGTGCTGCTTCTGTTATTCCGATTCTTAGTATGGAGCAAAAACACTAGATTGCAACTGACCTGGCCTGTTTGGGCAATGCATGAAATGAAAGATTGCTCAGGCCATCCTATCTTCGCAGTTAGAAAAAGTAGAAATAATGTAAACAAGCTGAAATTACTCTTCTAAATTATTCCATTGAAATCAGCATTAGTTACTCCCATTCTTATATAATTTAAGTTTGAAACGTATCAACATCCTTAGCCACAGATCTTGATTAAGAAGTTATTTTGTTTGAGGAAAGAATCCAATGAGTTCATTGGGAAAATGGTAAAAAGGTTATGGAAAGAGATTAAATTTAGTGAGAATGATAAAAAGTTGTCTTTGAAAAAGAAAGAATACAGCTATGTTAATTAAAAAAGAAAATAACTGATAAAGAAATAAGCTGTAGTCAAAAGAGATAGTGCATCATTAACACTTGGAAAATTAATGATGAAAATATATTCATTACCTTGCTATATCTTTTTTGGTTGCCACATTCTTTTCTGATTGTTGAACTGAATCTACTTGTGACCTTTTGTAGAACTTCATCTTAAAAATTTAATATTTTATGTAAAAAAATTAAGTAATTATTAACATTAAATTTTGTTTTGCCTGTAGTAATTTCACTTCTCTATAATTTCCTTCTTTTTTCCCCGAATCAGGAGAGCCTTTTTTGTACCTCTTACCTCAAAGCATTTGAGGATCTGATGACTTTCAGCTTTCACTGTTCTGGATTTCTTATAACGAAAGGGTGTAATTTATAGCATATCTTCTATTCTTTAATTCCAACATACTTGTAAATTTTCGGTGGGGTATTTCAGCACTTTCCTTGAACTTTGCGAATATAGGAATGTTGGGGGAATTACTATGACCAATATATTCATCAGTATCCTGACATATAGTAAGATTCTTTTGTACCAGGTGGGATAATGCTGTTATTCTGTTAGATTGGAGTAACTAGTACATTGTAGTTTCATCTGGTGTACAAGTGATCTTTAGCTTTGTTCTCAGTCAGCTGGTCAATGTAGGGTAAATGATCAAAGCAAATCTGTCTAATAATTTATTAAAACTTGGCCCTGTCTGACTTCTGTATATGAAGCAATATTTCACTTTAATTGATGAATGAAGTAGAAAAGGATGTGCACCACTAGTTTTGGCATTACCTCTCACATTTGATCACTGAGGTTATGAGCTATAGATGTTCATTATCACTCAATACACTTATGCAGTTCATCCTTGGTGATGAGGATATCATCATTTGGTTTAAGGCTTTTGATTTCTTAGCACATACCCTTGTCATTGGTTCACAAGTCCTTGTAGTGCTTCAGTGTCTCTGTTCCTTGGTTAATCTTCATTACTTGGAGTAGTAATGTTGTTTTGAGAGGACAGTAGGCATAATGTGGTTATGGCTGGCAGATCTTGTCAGTTGTTTGGTCTTTTCGAATATAATGTCCAAAATCGTTCAATAGTTAACTTCTCAAAATATCTAGGGTATATTATAGCATCCTTTGAAACAGAAAGTTTTATATGTAAATAATGATAGAATTAGTGTACCAAAATTGTTTTATACATGTTTTATTTGGAAAATGCCTAATAACATTTGTATCATTGATCCATGTGACACACATCCATAGTTTGTGTTAGCTTTTGACCACCTACCGTATATCTGGGCTTGGGATCATGCATGCAGAGTTTAAAGGGAAAACAATTTAAAAGAGGGAACATAGTATAATATTGTAGCTTCAAAGTCTGAATACATCGCTGATTTTGAGACCTAGGGAACAGAGGCTAGGATTACATTATGTTTAGGGCAACCTTTTGTTACAGATGGAAAGGACGTATTCATTTCGTTAGTAGATATCCAACAATATTCCACTATAGTACACTGACTTTGATTGACTAACCTGCAGTCTATATTTTGGATTTAGATAGTATGTAGTGGTAATAGTGACACTAATTTAAAATTCTTCTAATTTAGAGGTTGTTGGATTTTTTTTTTATCATTTCCTAGAACCGCTTCTACCTAGTTAAAGATTATACCATCTTTCTATCACACAATGTTGGGAGTGCTCATTGAAGCAGTGAGATATACTTCTTGATGGGCAATTCTGGGCTTCAATCTACCCTGTCATTGTGTTTTTCTCAGGTTCGTGATTTCCAATCTTAATAATTTATGTTAACACATTCCTTCTTAAACCAAAAACAGCCTGTCCCTAGGCTGATTGATTAAGGTATCTATTGAATGAATATCACTTGTTTATTTTTTCCTTCTCTGATAAAATGTTCCCTAGTTATTTTAATTTTCGTAATAATACAGATTTTATGATCTAGGACGACTAACCCATGTTATTTTGCACAAATTTGAGAGGGTGAGTGTTGGTACAATAGTGGTCTGTGGAAGCGCATAAATAAGAGATCTCTTCTTCAGTTGGTCAGATGTCATAATGTTGTAAATTTGTTGATTACAACAATGATAATGCCTCACTTTGTGGTTGCATGTACCTCCTCAATCTAGAGACAGTCCTTTTTACCTTGTAATGGAAACAAAATAGTTGGGAATTAAATACTTTGGAAAGGAGTTAACAAATAAGTTGGTTAAGAGTTGTGACTTTAAAGAATGTCTGGGGCCTAAATGGTTGTTGAAATACATTAGTGGTCGCAACGAGAAATAGGTCGGGAGGAAAATCATGGTTTTCTTTAGGTCTTCGAAGTTTATGTATGTTTGACTTACTCAGCAATACAGTCAAGGTCAACAAAAGTCAAGTTTTTTTAAATACTTTGGGAGGTCAAGGATCAAATATATATTTTAAGAAGAAAATGGGAAGAACATAATTATTGAGTGATTAATACAATCTACAATCTATCAGAACCAAATTTAATTGATAATCATCATGACAAATTACTGAAAGTTCAAGAGTGTGCACTTTACATCATCATTTTTTTTTTTTTTTTTTTTGCGTAATTAGGTCATAAACTTCTAAGCAATCTCTCCTCTGATGTAAATATTTTCGTTGTGCAAGAAAATTTGGACTATCTTTCAGGTTATAACAGAGTACGTCTTGATGGGATCACCACTCAAAATTTTAAGTTGTGATTGTGTGTATGCCTGATTGTAGGTTCAACCTTAAAAAACTTCAATATCGCAAATAAAAAGACATCAAATTTATAAAATATAATTACATGAAAAAATGATAAACTTGAAAGTAAATAATAATAATAATAATAATAATAAATCAGAATATAAGGATAGTTCTGTCAAAATATTATTAAACACTGCAAAATGACCTAGACGCAAGAGTCAGTAGAAGTCGGATACAGTAATGAGTTGCCTAAGCAAGCATGTTTGGGAGAGGTTTTTTCACCTGTTCAAAAATAAATTGTTCATAAAATAAGATGCATATCTGTGACTGTTTTGAATATGCAAAGTTATGATTGACATCTTATTTTTCAACTTCGTATATATATTTTTCATGTGGAAAAGTTGATTATTTTCTTGCATAAAAAATTATTTATCTTGAATAGTTTTTAGTTAATATATCTAAACAAAAAAATTAATTCTAACTAAAATTTATTATAACAATAATTGATTACATCTAATCCACTATTGAATTAACTTGAGATATACCGTCATCAGACACACACCCCGAGTAAAACTACCCTTCTCTGCACCATTAATCTATTTAGAATCTGTTAGTGCGGTGTGATATAGTAAAATTTCAGACTATATAAAGTATAAAATTTGTGTAGTTATGTAGTATCTATTTACTTTTCATATGTGCATAATTTTATGTTTACTCCCTACTTAGTCCCCTTATATAGACTAAATGACTAATTGAACCTTTAAAATATATCTGATTAAGATGATTATAAATATGAATACTAAATAAGTCTATTGTAACATGTAATAATATCTAATGAAAAATAGTAATTGCCAAATATTTCCTTGTCAGCCAATGAAGTAAACAATGTGGGTCTTCTACCCAAGTAATCCTTCATAATATATCTCAGGTGGGATAGCATCAGACGACGAGGGATCTCCTACGTGTGTTCAACCTCTGTAACATCCTTTTATTCAGAGATGGGTGTTAATTTATAAGGGAGTCAAATAAAAAGTTCATATCAACAAAGGGGCCTAATCCTCTAGTCATAATTGAGTGCAGTTCTTGTCTTCAACACTAACCCCTCTTAACTTTCAGCCAATGAAGTAAACAATGTGGGTCTTCTACCCAAGTAATCCTTCATAATATATCTCAGGTGGGATAGCATCAGACGACGAGGGATCTCCTAGTTCAACCTCTGTAACATCCTTTTATTCAGAGATGGGTGTTAATTTTAAGGGAGTCAAATAAAAAGCTCATATCAACAAAGGGGCCTAATCCTCTAGTCATAATTTAGTGCAGTTCTTGTCTTCAACACTAACCCCTCTTAACTTTCATCTACAGGCATGTGAGGATGTTTGGTAATACCCAAGAACAACCTCAAATGCTCGGAAACCCATCAGTTTTACAGTCCCCAAAAGAAAACACTAAACTCAGGAGTTCAATAGATAATTGTGGAGAATATATATATATATATATATATATATATATATATATATATGTAGAGAGAGAGAGAGAGACTGGTTTGTATGGGTCAACTACTGTCTAACTGGTTCAACCAGTAGAAGACTTAACCACATAGATCTACAAGAACACCTAGGTAAAGGCCCCAGGAGCCACGGTCTAGCCCGATTAACAGTATCATGAGGAACAACGGATGATTCCTCTAGTGCATAATTAAGCTTTGCAACCTTCATCTCTGACTACTTTTGCCTTATTTTGGGAGTTAAGGTAGAGTGAATGATGTTCAACCAGCTGTAGATGCGCCTATTAGTAACTTTGTGATGTGAACTCCAGTGGACTCTACAACCACCAAGTATTATTCATTGCAATCTTTTATACCTTAAGGGTTTAATAAAAGTTTAGCAAAGTCCCATTACAATCACAATATAAGCTAGATAAGGACTAAATATTCTTCTAAAATAATTCCTATGTTAAACATCTAATTTAACCAAATGCCAAAAAAATAAAGAATTTAAATAATGATTCCAAATTTAAAGATAAGAACAAAGTTATTTAGATTCACAGAAAATAAAACAACATAGATAGAGATAAATCATAATTTATTGTTTAGGAAGTACTTTCCTCAGAAAGTAAGACTGGTAAGGTTTTAGAAAAAACCTTACATGCTATTTTGGGCACGGGGGCTTCCACGTGCTTCATACAGAAAGGGATACTCCCAGCTGAGTACCTTAGAGAATCCAATATATCTGTCTCAGGAATTGGATCAATCCAGCAATCTACTAGGAAAATAGGGAAAACATTTATAATTTTTAACAAAGAAAAATATAAGCTCCCTAATACCTATGAAATAGATTTTGGAAACAGCAGTCCTATACAATTAATTATAGGAATGAATTTTGTGTATAACTTTGGTGGAGGAATACAGATAGAATCTAGAACCATCAAATTATACAAAAAGGCAGATGTCATTGAAACATCCCCTTACCGACTGTTAACATCTGGACAGTCACCTAAGGTAATTACTGAAAATTACCAACAGTTAAACATGGACATTGAACTATGTTACTACAACCTTGGTCAAATGACTGAGTTTGAACAGCAGATTCTACCTATCTTAGGAAGAATGGAGAAACTCCAATTTATTGGAGATAACCCACTAAAACATTGGGCTCAAAATCAGGTAACCTGTAAGCTGGACATAATCAACCCAGACCTTACTATTCAAGACAAGCCCATCATTCCAAATCCGGAACAGAAGGAATTGTTTAAAAAGACAATTCAAGGATTGTAGACCTTTTAGAGTTTCTAAGTCATTTTCTTTAAACTCTATGATCTTTTTGACAATGTGAGGCTGTAGTTGAACCTTCCCTTGTCCTACTTCGAGTCCTAAGAATTCAATCCTAGTTACTCCTATCTTCATCTTATTCTTAGATAGAATAAGACCTTCTTTTTCACAAATTGCAAAGAATTGTGAGAGATGCTGTAGATGATGTGTGATATTATCAGAGAATATTAAGATATCATCTATATAGACTACTATGAAAGTCAAAAGGGTTAAAGATAGTATCCATTTTTCGTTGAAAAATGGCAGGTGCATTTTTTAACCCAAATGGCATGGCTAGCCATTCATAGTGTCCTTCTGGTGAGGTGAAGGCGGTCCATGGGATACTTTCAGGAGACATGGCTACCTGGTGAAATCCGCTCTTCAGATCAAATTTGGAAAAGATCTTTTTGTCCTTTATTTTAAGGAGCAAATAATCTATTCCTGGGAGGGTGTATTGGTCTTTGTGGGTATTGTCATTCAATCGTTTATAATTAAAGACCATCCTTGCCTTCCCTTTCTTTTCTTCTCCATTTATAATTTTAGTGTCTGACTGAACTATAAATGCTGATGTGCGGTGTCTTGATTTGCTTGTCCTGATGACACCTAGATCTAACAATCCTTGAATTGTCTTTTTGTTCCGGATTTGGAATGATGGGCTTGTCTTGAATAGTAAGGTCTGGGTTGATTATGTCCAGCTTACAGGTTACCTGATTTTGAGCCCAATGTTTTAGTGGGTTATCTCCAATAAATTGGAGTTTCTCCATTCTTCCTAAGATAGGTAGAATCTGCTGTTCAAACTCAGTCATTTGACCAAGGTTGTAGTAACATAGTTCAATGTCCATGTTTAACTGTTGGTAATTTTCAGTAATTACCTTAGGTGACTGTCCAGATGTTAACAGTCGGTAAGGGGATGTTTCAATGACATCTGCCTTTTTGTATAATTTGATGGTTCTAGATTCTATCTGTATTCCTCCACCAAAGTTATACACAAAATTCATTCCTATAATTAATTGTATAGGACTGCTGTTTCCAAAATCTATTTCATAGGTATTAGGGAGCTTATATTTTTTTTGTTAAAAATTATAAATGCTTTCCCTATTTTCCTAGTAGATTGCTGGATTGATCCAATTCCTGAGACAGATATATTGGATTCTCTAAGGTACTCAGCTGGGAGTATCCCTTTCTGTATGAAACACGTGGAAGCCCCCGTGTCCAAAATAGCATGTAAGGTTTTTTCTAAAACCTTACCAGTCTTACTTTCTGAGGAAAGTATTACTGAGAGGTTGAGGAGTTGATTTTTGTAGACATCCTGTCTACCTGTTTGTCCTACAAAGATATCCTCATCTTCTTCATCCTCTAGACCACATGCGATTATGATCTAACTGGAGAGATCCCCCAGTTATGTATACCAACCTTACCAGTCATGTATAACTACTCCTAAAAATCATGCATACTTTCACGGCTTACCGGTACTTCTTCGGCCACTTGCCTACTCTTTTCCCAGCCTAACCATAACTAGTATGCATAACAGTAGGAATAACCATACATAAAAGGAAAGAACTGAAATTCATAAAGAGAAAGAACCTTTAAGCGGAATACTTCAGACATGTTTCTGATACACAGGATCCTCATAAGAGGCAAGTGTAGAGCATACTTCATATCTACGTTGCCATACCAGTTCATCGTACGTGGCGTTGGTTGAGGGCGTTACGCTATCTCAGATTATTTCCGATATACCCGAAAGTACAGTGGATCCCTGAGGTTATAGCGAGACGTAAAGCTTAGTATACCCAACATGATGAGGATACAAGCCGTAGCCCAAATTTCCAGCCTATATACGATTACTTCCTGGAATGTCTCTTCCAGTCAGTCCCGGAGCCTTATGCCTACATCGTGAGAGCTTTGGAGGGAGAGAGAAGAGAAGAGAGTTTAGAGATTCATAGTTTAGCAAGCAAAGTCTGAGCCCCTTATATAGACTCGAGGGGTCTCATTAGAGACAAAGGATGAATAATTCATCCGACATGAGATAGACTTGACATAAAATAAAGATGCCAACTGTCCTAAAGTAAAGTTGGCAAATGACTCTAAAGTGACATAAAGTAAAGTGGAAAAAGACTTAAAGTAAAGGTGATGGCTGACATAAAGTTGATGGCGGCCATCATAAAGTAAAAGTTGAAAGGGGACGAGACACAAAGTAGGCGACCACTTTCTTCTTTGTCAAAAGTAGATTCGTCTTTTCTTCCTGGAGATAACATTGAATCTCCCTTTTTATGACTCAGCAGATTTTATTTCGGTGGTGTAGGCCAAGGGGGCCACGCGTTTTCATTTGTCTGCTGTGTGGGCCAAGTACTCCATGTGCTTGGATCAGGCCAAGGGTCCTGAGAATCTTGCCAGATGTCATGGTCTGGCGGATAGGGGCACTCACCGTCTGGTTCTGTTGAGGGGCCGATTTCGCTCCATTCTTGCCATAGCAAGTTTGATGTATAGACTGGAGTGGTATCAGAGCCTAACTGATAGCCAGAAAAATGTGTCTCAATCTAAAAGTCTGGGTGCATTATGTTTGTACTGTTGATGAGTAAGTAGAGAGAGAGGAACACCAAACTATGGATTACCCCTCTACGTCTACAGAAAATATCCCTATCACCCTATCTTCCAAAATCACCATCCCTGATTCATGTAAAAAGACCCTTTCTTCAAAAATAGACAATCTTATTGAATACCAGCACATACCAGAGGAGTCACAGATCGACCACTCTTTACCTCATCTCCTAAGTCCGTACAACGTCTTCCGATAAGATAAATCCAAGTTCTCTTGGATCTCTTCTATCAACAAGTTAATCTCTACACCAAAGAAAGGATGTCGGGAGTATATCCAGAGTTCTCGCATGGAGCAGGTGGCACTGCACGCCACCAGCGCAGAACAATATGTAGATCTGGAGATCAGCAAGGAATTAATAAAACAATGGAGAGCACTTGACTATGTCGCCCTTCATCTTGGAGCAGTCAGACTGATGCTGACCCTCCATGGGAGGAAAGGACTTCCCGTTACTGCTAGAGTTACCCTGATGGATACTACATACAAACAGTATGAGCAGGCAGTAATCGGAACTGTACTTACAACGCTGAACGCTGGAAGCGCAGTCCTTACCATCTTCCCAAACTTCAACGTCCAGTTGAAAGAT
>Ga0209700_107179_pt1 | contig 16129 bp, 14 predicted proteins | sample SiratroredBW_FD_187528 | JGI IMG/M metagenome (GOLD analysis project Ga0209700, IMG submission 187528) | Root nodule microbial communities of legume samples collected from California, USA - Siratro red BW (SPAdes) (version 2) | ecosystem: Host-associated > Plants > Roots > Nodule | place: USA...
GTTTTTTTTTTTTTTTTCTCAATTAATTTGAATAAGAATTTTAATAGTAAAAAATTATTTTTTATTTTGAAAGTAAGAGGTTATTGTTCAGGTGTTTTCAATTGCTTAACCTCAGTGAAGTTCAAAAACAATTTAAATACATATAGTATTTTTAGAAAACAAATTACAAGGGAGTTCCTAACAATGTTACGTTAACCGATTTAAAGTCGGTACTAAGCATAACGATAAATACAATAAAGTGTTTTGTTTTATCTTGGATAAACGGGTAGAGATTAAAAGGAATTTTAATATCTTTGGTAAAAAAAATTAAAAGTTTAATCTCAGCAATTAAGAGTTCTCTGAAAATTATTAGTGTTTTGGATCAAGCAGTCGGAATAGGTCTCAGATGGCCCATGTATAGAAAAATGTTGTGATCTCATGAAAGGATTTTTTTTTTTTCTTTTATTCATAACAAGATGCATATTTTGTTGAAGAAGCTAAGTTAATTTTTGTTGATGTTGGAAGAAAAGAGTGTAAGAAAACTGAGCAAAAGAATAAATTATATGATAAAAAAATGATGAGAAGAATAATAAGAATGTGCTAGAAGTGAGTTGTAAGAAAAATTGAATAAATTAAGAAAGTTTTTATTATATTAGAATATAAATATTATAATAATTAGATTATTTTATTTATAAATATTTAAAACCAATATTAATATTTTTAAATATTAAAATAAATTTATTTTAAAAACATTTTTTTATAATTTTGCAAATATTCTTTCGTTTCTTTTATTTCTCTCGAAAACATGAAAAGCTCTCCTACAAATATTTTAGAACTATATAGATAAACCTTGATCTCTTTAATAAAAAATTCTCTAACAAATAGTATTCTTTAATATCAGTATCAATCCAATAATTTATTTTTTATTTTAAAAAAAGTAATTAATATTATGAAATATTTTTATGATAAACATTTGTAGATTTTAAATCTAGTTTAATCTTACAAAAATCAAGATTTTCTCGTGTGTATAGAATATCCGAGTAATGTAACATATATGTATGAAAAACAACTTTTTGTGCGTGAAAAGCAAATGACACATATGTTAGAGAAAAGGATGTTAATAATGTATGTTACCTGAAAGCAAAAGCTAAAAAACTGATAATTTATTAACTACAGATTAAACTGAAGAATCCAAAGGTTGAAAAGTAAAACGATTTTGATAATGATGTTCCATTTCAAAGATAAATATCAATATAACAAGGAAATCACAGAGAAATGTTATTGTAATGTCCAATTGAAATCTAGAAATTTTGATGGGTAGGTAAAGCTAATATGCAATTCCTTAGTCCGTGTTCATATGCAGAATCAACAAAAAGCTTCTATAAAAGGTTCACACTTTCCATTCCCAAGTCAACGTATCCCACCATATTCATTTCATCAGAGGTTCAACGTTTTACCTTATTTGGTTTTGTGTTTTGGGTCAGAAAAAGAGAAAGCTAGAAGATAATGGGTTCAACATCTAAAACCGTTTGTGTCACTGGAGCTTCTGGTTTCATCGGTTCATGGCTTGTTATGAGACTCATCGAGCGTGGCTACACCGTTCGAGCCACCGTTCGTGACCCATGTCCTATTCTTCACTATGTTAATTCATTTGTCACCCAACTAATATTTGCCACTTCAAACAAATACACTTTTTTTTAATAGAAACACGATCATGATAAAACCTAAACAAAAATTAAGTGTTATTTTTTAAATTAATCACAGCTTATTAGTACGTTGGTTCTCTTCCTTAAGTCTCTTAATATTAATATTTTATGTCAATGATTTATTTATGAACTGATATAATATATACATTAATTAAAGAACTAATTTAGAAAATTTTACATCTTCATCGATTTTGGAACGGATGTAAAATAAACTCCAAGTACAAGTACAATGTTATCACAATGAAAATTGGTATTTGAAGAGTATTACGTGTTATTGTTAATGTTATATGCATATTATGTGCTATTGGAACTGATGTAAAATGTTATATGCATATTGTGCAGGGAACATGAAGAAGGTGAAGCATTTGGTGGAGTTGCCTGGTGCAAAGACCAAACTGTCTCTGTGGAAGGCTGATCTTGGTGAAGAGGGAAGCTTTGATGAAGCCATTAAAGGGTGCAGTGGAGTTTTTCATGTGGCAACTCCTATGGACTTTGAGTCTGAGGACCCTGAGGTATACTCATACTTTCACCATAACATATATATGTACTTTTCTGAAATTTGCTTGACAATCTATGAAAATATATACTACAAGTGATGAAAAGAATCATGAAAATCTTGGAATGTGCATGCATGCAATATTATTTTTTATTGAATGTGAGAAACTTGATGGCAACTGGTGCAGAATGAAGTGATAAAACCTACAATAAATGGAGTTCTAGACATCATGAAAGCATGCATGAAGGCAAAGACAGTGCGAAGGCTTGTATTTACATCTTCAGCAGGAACCATTAATGTTGTTGAGCACCAAAAGCCCATTTTTGATGAAACATGTTGGAGTGACGTTGAGTTTTGTAGGAGGGTAAAGATGACTGGTTGGGTTAGTGATTTTTTTTTCTCACTTGTTATGAACATGAACAATGTTAACACTTGTGCCATTCAAATTTTCATCTTTGAACACAATACTATTCCTAAGGACCAAACTACAACAAATAAAACAAACCTCTATGCTTTTTTTCTTCATGATTTCTCAATGATTCTTTATGTAGATGTATTTCGTTTCTAAAACACTGGCTGAGAAAGAAGCATGGAAATTTGCCAAAGAGCATGGCATGGACTTCATCACTATCATTCCACCTCTTGTTGTTGGTCCCTTTCTGATGCCAACAATGCCACCTAGCCTAATCACTGCTCTTTCGCCCATCACAGGTAAGTTATGTTAGTAGATTGTTCTTACTTTTTCGCATGCTTGTATAAAGAAGAAGCATATTTTATTTGAAAGTAGAGAATTTTATGAGTGGTAGTAAAAAATTGGCAGGAAATGAGGGCCATTATTCAATCATAAAGCAAGGTCAATTTGTGCACTTGGATGATCTATGTCTTGCTCACATATTTCTGTTTGAACAACCAAAAGTTGAAGGGAGGTACATATGCAGTGCATGTGACACTACTATTCATGACATTGCAAAACTAATCAACGAAAAATACCCTGAGTACAAGATCCCCACCAAGTAAGTTTCCCAATTAACTATACTTTAAATATTATATACATTCACAAGTTAGAACTTCAACCAGTTAAACTTGAAATTGATCAACTTATTGGTTCAGATCATACTCATGAACAAACTTAGGTAACAAACAAAAACTAGTGACTAAAATCGAATAAATGTATAGTTCAGTTCAACATTTGAGAGAGTATGTTATGAATTTCAATTCACCACTAGTAGAAATTTCTATCGTTAAATAACTTATATATATAATGAAAATAGCTGACATGATTGTACTTTTATGGAATGCAAGAATGTATGGAAGATTAAAGTAGAATTAAGCTAATACTATATGGAAGTTAATGACATACTTTATTACTTAATTATAATTATTTTACAAATTTTACCTTCTAAAGGTTTTGTTTTTGTTTTTTGTTTTTAACCATTAAGGTTTCAATTTTCACATATTTTACCACCTAATTTTTTCTCTACGTATACCTTACCATTATGTTTTTCAAATTTACACATTTTACTATCATGTTAGTACCATAAAAATACCATTTTATAAAATTCTTGTGATAAAACAATGATATGGACACGTCAATATTTTACTGTAAATTAAACATATCAATATAATGTACAAAAATAAATATGCATAAAAAAAATTCTTCATAGAATTTGCAAAATGACAATATGTGATAAAATGAACAATTAAGTAAATATATAACTAAAAAATAAACACATTGGATTTTTAGGTTTAAGAATATTCCAGATGAATTGGAGCTTGTGAGATTTTCTTCGAAGAAGATCAAGGACTTGGGATTCCAATTTAAGTACAGCTTAGAAGACATGTACTGTGGAGCAATTGACACATGCAGAGACAAAGGACTTCTTCCTAAACCTGCAGAAACTCCACTCAGTAGTATCATTCAGAATGCAGAAACTTCAATGAATACCATCATCCAGAACTAATACACCCTTTCCTTTCTTTGTGCTTGCATGTTTCTTGGTTAGTTTCAATTTCATGATTAAGTTAGAAGTGTGAGTATAATGTAACATGCATCTTCTATAATAGAGTCTTGTTAATTCGCATAACATTGCATGTTCGAGACTTATCGAAAACATAAAAAAAATATGTTTTGGGTTTTATCATTTTAGAAAAAAAAAATGAAAAATTATATTCATTTGCTTTATCATTTTCATTTAAATTAAGAAAAAGTTTTGTCCCATTTCATTTTTATAAATAAAAAAATAAAGTTTTAATAAATAATAGAAAAAAGAAAAAAAATAAAAATAAAAAATAGAAAAGAAAGGAAAAAGAAAAGAAAAGTTTGGTCATTTTTTTTAAAAATATATAAAAAAACTACAAAACAAAAAAAAAGGAAAAAATGAAAAAAAGGAAGAAAAAAAAAGTGAGCTTTTATTAAAGCTCAACCCATCAAGGTTTCAAATAAAAATAACATCTACTCAATTACAGACGAATTCTTCCTCCACCCACATACCCTCTTCCTGCACCTTCATACTCACTGTAAAAAGACCACTATGCCCTTAAGTAAAAAGTGCAAAGATAGAAATACCTTTCACCCCTTCCACCCCCTTTATCCGGTTCTCTCACTCACTCTAACCCTTCATCTGATTCATTCTCACCGTTCTCACCATTAGAAGCTTTGAGTGTCATCGTGGGTTTATCCGGTTCACTCCTTCACCTCCATAACATCCGGTTCAGCCTCTAGAACCACAGATCTGGATAGATCTGGATTTGTAGCTGCATGTGAGGAAGAAGCAAGTCGTCTGTTTCATTCCTTTCTCTCAAATCTTCAATTAAACCTCCAAACAAGTCGTAGGTCAACAATTTTTGATGTTTATTAGCAATTTGTGAGTGATATTGTTGATTAGAGTAGTTAATTTAGTGTTTGAGGGGCTGTAAACGACGAACGGGGAGTTTTTCGATCTGGGAGTTTGACAACTGGATGACACCCCATCCAGTTCACATTTGTTTAAAAATGCAAACCGGATGAGCATGTCATCTGGTTCACATTTTTTCAATTTTTTTTAAACTAACACTAATTTTATGCATTGTGAAAGATATGGTGAGGACCAAAGGAGCTGGTTCCCGGCCTGAAGGCCAGAAAAGGCATACAACATCAGTTCGTAGAGGAGATCGGGGTACTTCATCTAGTGCTCCTCCTGTTGGTGGTGATTTTCCTCCTATTGGTGGTGAAGTTCCTCGTATTAGTGGTGGTGATGCTGGTGAGGTGGTAGGTTTTCCTAGGGGACCATCTGATGTGTCTCCTTTTTGGTAAGTTATAATCACCATGTGGCGTTGAGATTGTGGGAGGGTGAGGTAAGATTATATTATAACTTGTTGTGTTTAGTTTGAGTTTAATATGTGAATTTTTTATATCATTTGTTGTTTTTTGTTTATGATCGTTGAGTCCTAAAATTAGTCTCTCATGGGAGAAAACTTAACAACTTTGGTCTTCCTCGTGCTGAGGTGTTTGTATTGATTGTGAATAGCGGATTGTTGCCTCTATGCAACATGTGTTATGAGGTAACGGACAAGGGCCTCATGTGCGGATTTGTTGAGAGGTGGCATTGGGACACAAATACATTTCATATGCCATTTGGTGAGATGTCCATCACTTTGGATAATGTGTCAAGTCTACTCCACCTACCTATTTTGGGGCAATTTCTGATGTTTGATGGGTTAGACAACATTGGAGTCGTTCTTGTGATGTTGGAACTATTAGGCTTTCCTCATGGTCCTGCAAATGCCGTTTTGCATGATGATCGTGACAATGTTGTGCTCCTCAGTTGGTTGAGAGATCACGACGACACATGTTATGAGAATGAAGACTAAGAGTTTGCTGCAAAGGCTTATTTGTTGCATCTAATTGGATGCACAATTTTTGTTGATAAAAGTGTCACATCTGTCTCCATTTCTTATTTACCACTATTTTGAGACCTTACAATGTGTGGTGGTTATGCCTGGGGAGCAACTGCACTAACACATATGTATGACAAGCTAGGAGATGCTTCTCTTGCTGGGACGAAACAATTGGGCGTTTTTATTATTCTGTTACAGGTACAGGTTTTATTACCACTAAATTAATTAACAAATTATACTTTATTACCTCTAACTTTATCTATTATTGACAGACATGGATTTACGAGCACTTCCCATCTATGGGAAATAGGGATGTTGCCCCAAGCTATAGCGAAGCACTTCCACGGGCTTCTCGGTATGTGGTTAGTCGACATCCCTCTCGGTTGGTTGATGTTAGAGAACAATTAGATCGATTGACCCTCTCTGATGTCATCTGGCGTCCCTACAATTCTCATAGAGTTAGTCGGCCTCTCGAGCCGATTTCTTTTTTTTTTTGGGTTTTCTCCAATACGGCCATACCATCCAAATGCATCTTCTTGATTGGGTACTGCGACAGTATGGTTATATGCAGACCATACCACCTCCTCCTCTAGTGCAAGATATGGTTGCTTTTGAAACAGTAAATGCACGTTGGGTTCATTTTGTTGATAATGTTGTGACTGCGTTGATACCTACTGTCGACCCACATGCATGCATGGAGGACTATATCACGTAGTATAGTCGTGTGTCACATCCATATCTCATTAGACATGATGACGAATGAGATTGTCGTAGTCGTAATCATATTATGATGACGATCAACCAACCTCCTCATCATAGCAGCAACATCATGCTTGTCTGGTATCTGATTACATTGACATTTTATCATTTGATTACATTGTCACCATGCCAACTTATTTATTTCATTGTTTCCAGGGTATCTTCAGAAGGATAGCCACCTTATTATAGAGGAAAATTGATTGTGGAGGTGTACATGACGATACACGAGCTACGCTTGAATTGGCTCGCACACATTCGTGTGAAGGACAAGTCTACACTAGACGAGTGAGAGGTGCTCAAGGGAGAGAGAGAGAGGGACTTCTAGTTCATAGGGCTTTATTTAATCAATATGTGAACCACATATGTATTTGGCACTATGTTTATCTTTTAAGTATGTTGGTACTATGTTTATGTATTCAATATGTTGGTACTCTGGTCATTATTATTATTTTGTTACTTTAATTATGTTGATCTAATCATAATGTTGCTGCTTATTATAAATGAATCAAAACTCATACAATTTCAATATAAATGAATCAATCATCCGTAAGATTAACATATGTTGTATTTGATCCTAACATGGAAACAAATAGTTGCATTCTGCTAATATAATGAGATTGCCATAATTGTGCATCTATAGAACGGTGATTGGTCCACATCATGTATATTTGGTATTATACAATTGTTTATGTGTTGTCACATTGTCTTCATTCTTCTCTTTAAGTGTAAGCAATATGTTCTTTCGTTTAACTCGACTCTTTGTCATGTCCACAACTAAAGCGTGTTTATCGGGTCGCAACCTACCAGCATAAGGGTGACCAACCAATGTATTAGCCAATTCATGGTTATGCAACCCACATGTGACTTTCAAAACCCAACCTTCTCCACCTTTTATTGGTTGCCACGCAATCTGAATAGACAGTCACACTTCCTTGTGCCGGTTATACTCACCTCTAAATTTGTTTTGTACTTTCTATATTTTCCACTTCTTTCACATCCCAACAAGACATAGGTCTTCCTACCTTGTGCTCCAGTTTCTTTGCCCGATCTGAGTATGGCAACAACAAAGTCAAGTCTAAATACAACCTTGCGAACCCATCCAAGTAATTCATCTCGGGTACCAAACACCTACACAATATATCACATTCGTACGTAATTAATTTACATTTCATAAACATAAACAAAAACAAATCATTTTACCTTATCAGTTGTAAAATCAAGAATACAATCTTCTTCTCGAACCAAGAAACCACTCTCATGTTCATCATTTATATCAGACATCTTGTTTACTTCCTCTGAATATATACAAAGATTATCCATATCTCTGTAACATAGCATTCCGACAACTCATCAAAAAATATAAAAAAACAAAAAAATCCAAATTGTGAACCGGACGAGGTGGTGTCCGGTTTACAACTTACACACTGGATGCCACCCTCTCAGTGCATCCGATTATCAAATTTCAAAAAAATGAGAACCGGATGGCTGGCTTTCCGATTCTCAAATTTCAAAAAAATGAGATCCGGATGGCTTCATTCGGGTGGGTGCCTTACCAGAAACTACAAAAATTCACCAAAATAAAAAATCTTACCTCCCCGTCATTCCTTGCCATGGATAAACACTGGACAATGGTCGAAAAGTCTTCACTACCGTTCAATCACCCTCAAAACCTTCAAAAATGACACTGTAGAAGATGTATTTGAGAGAAAACGGAAGTTGCTTCACTGTTCACACTGTGTTCGATAGAGAAGAAGATTGGTGCTCTTTAATAAAGCAGAGACAATTTGGTCATTTTCACAAGGTTAGTTTTGGAATTAAAATTTGTTATGGAAGTGCAGAAAGAGGGTATGGGGTGGAGGAAGAATTCGTCTCAATTACACCACCTCTTTGCCCTTCATGCACCTCTTTCTCACTTGGGTCATATTTGCTCATTACACCCCCTCTTCTCATCACTTCCTATTGCCTTTTACACATATTTTCTTTTTAATTGAAATTAAAGAAAATTCATTATAAAAATGAATTTGAATCACATGTTCAATTTTTTTACTTTTAATTGAAATTAATTAAAAATAAGAGGAAATTAAGACAATTTCTCTAATAAAGAAAATTGATAATGCTAAAGAAATAGAATGTCAAAGGTGTTACATACAAAGGGTGAATTGTTTTTTTATTTTTTTTATTTTACAACTATGATTAAGCTTGCTGGAGTACACACATAACATTAATGCTTGAATTATTTTGAACTTTGAATTGTTTTCACATTCTTCTTCTATGGTAAGTTTCTTGTAACTATTGCATCCATAAACCATATCAAGAATAATGTTGTACATATATTCTGAAATGATGCACTTTCTATTTCAATGAACAATTGAAATAATAAACCAAGAAAGAGAGAGAAGTATTTTGTTATTTGGTCTGTATTTGTGTTTCTGGATAACATCCAAACTTGAACTTATCCTAAAGCAAGCTTCATCATTGATCCATTGAGTAAAAGACTTGATCTTTCTCCTATAACTTATATCCGAGGCCATACAATTACCTTGTTCCTCCGTCCCGCACCCCATGCTAAAAGCCTACTTTATCAAAATTATGTATCGTGTAATTTACCAAGTATTAAATGGAATATAATAATTGTTAGTTTGGATCAAATTTTTATTAATTACTAGTTTTAACGTGATGAAATTTAATGTGTGAATTTTCAAATAATTTTATATTTGATGTCAAATTTAACTGTATTTATTATTAACATAATATGTAATTTGTTTTTATTAATAAAATGTCTCTAATATTTCTATCTAATTATAATTTTTTTTATTAATTGTTCTTATCAACTTGACTATGTAATATTTTAATTTGATTGCTATCTTTTTTTATTTAGATTTAAAGTATTCAGATTGAAAAAAAATTGTTAGTTTATATTACGTATATCTAAAGCGAAAAACTTCTCCTTGAAGCAATTTTATAAGTTTCTTTATTTTATTTAAGAAACTACTTTTAATCTTCTTATTCAAATTTATAGAGACTCAAATATATTATTAAAATATTTAAAATAAATTATTTTCCAATATAGTAATTGGATGTATATAATAATTTATATTTTAAGTATAAACTCTCCACATAATTTTGGGTAAATAACTAATTACTTAAAATTTTAAAATTTATATTTTTTTAAAGAATGATTAATTATTTAAATATATAAAGTAATTAAGTAACAAGTTATCATATATTTAACTCAATATGATAATGTACATAATTATAAATATCTTTATACTTAAAATAAATTATTTTTAAATATAATAACTAAATAAACTATTATTATTAAATAAATAACTAAACAAAATAAAATTATTATTATTATTACTATTTTCTTTTTTTAATGAAACTGTATCTAATTAATTAAATAAAAATTTAGTAAGAGATTTAGTAAGGTACCGGTCATTTTGAAGTTGTGGAGAATGAAATTAATTTGTTTTGAAGTTGGAGTTTAAATTATTGATGTCAAGGGCTTTTTATGCAATCTGCGACTATACCTCTCTCTTGGAGATAGTTATATCACACGTTAACGCAATCACCAAAAATAGGTCAGAAGATTCAGTCATGAATTTTCAATTTCGTTTACGTGCCAACAACCATTGCTTTTTTTGGGTTTCGAGCTCAGACTACTACAACAACGTGGGAGAAACTTATTAGTGAAAATTTGTAAAAATCTAATCTTATATCTTGTAGAGGTAGGAAAATTTTTTAGCTAGTCTCACTATTAAGGTTAAATTATTCTAGTCATAGAAATTTTTAATCACTATCTAAGCTAATCTAAATAAAAATTGTCCTTATTACTCAGAATTATTTTGTTTTATAATATAATCATTATTCCAAACAACGAATTTCAGTATCGAATCAATATAAACTGATTACAACTTAAAGTAAGGATAAGTAACTGAATATTAGAATATTAGTTATTTGGGATTGATTTTGATAATAATAACTAATTATTCATAGAAAATACAACTTTTTTTCTTGTATGCATTTTTATAATAAAAACCAATGTATTTTTTTACTTGTATTACGAAGATAACATAATTGACTTAATACATATTATTCTTTAATCCTGAAGATCGTGTGACACATGTTTCAACTTCGTAGAAATATGGTAAACTTGGTTGGTGAAGGTAATGTAAGGAACTTAAAATTTATTTAAGCATGCAAAATGAAAAAATAATTATTAGCTATCTAAAATATAAATGAATTATATATTAAGTACTTGAAACTTATTTAAGCCCAAAAATTATTATAGAATATAGCCTAATTTGAATTGTAGAATACACAAAATAAAAAAATAATTAAAAGTAAAATATATAATTAAAAATGACTAATTTGTAAATAAAATGCATTTAACATCCAGCTTCCAATTTTAATTTCATGGCTAGAAATTAAAATATTCTTTTGTTCACATTAAAGAGATACAATATATTATCAACAAGCTATAAATACTACGTAGAAAATTACAATAGATATTGAAGAACTTAATTCCACTTTTTCATAACTTATGTATATATAATGAAAATTTAAGTAGAACAAATAGAAATTTGATTACGTGTTTGATTAGGTAGAAAATTTTAAAGAGATTTGTTTGAGAGATGGTGATTTTTATAAGATTGTATATCTTCTTAAAAAGAGAGAGTGGATAGTTTTTATTAGAATAAAACAGAATATCTTTTTAGAAAAATAAAATATCTTCTTAAAGATAATTGGTGGTTTTTATTAGAACAAAATAAAAATATCTTCTAATAGAGATATTATCTTAGAGAGAGTTGGTGGTTATTATAAAATAAAATCTAAATAACCAATTTTTATTTACTTAAACAAATAAAAAAATATTTAATTGTTATTAAATTTATCTCTAAAATTAAATCCTAGTTTAATTTTATTCTATAGCTATTTTCTAGGATATTACATAAAATATAATCTATATTAATATTATTACGTGACATAATTTTATTTTATTGTATTAACTGCATCATCAATTATAATTTAATAGGATTTAAAAGAATATAATAAAAGGGTGTACTTATATTTTTTTTCGTGAAAAATATTTTTTTATGCATAGTAATTAATTTGATTGTTATACTTCCAAAACGAATCATATATTAGTTTTCAAACGTAATTGTAATATAATAAGTGTAGAATTATAATTATGCATCAGCTTAAATTTTATATATTTACGTATTAAAATTTCAAAATGTTGATTATACACTTCAAATAAAAGACAAAAATGAAAATATAATTTTAATTTCTTTAAAATATTTAAAATTCAATTATATTTTTAAACTATATTTCTCTATTTTATAATCTCTCTAATTATGAAAAAAAGTATCAATCTTCAAAGAACTTATATAACACTTCATAAATGGAAAACAAGTTAAATAACATTTATAAATGAATAAAAAAAGACAGCCCTTATAGAAGAAAGACTATTAAATAACATTTGGAGGATAAAAAAAGATGATGCATCTCCAAATTAAAAGATAAGAAATACGAATAATTTAAAAGGATCAAAACTGAATTGTAAATATTTTAGAGAAATATTTTAGAGGATCAAAATCATATTTTATAAAAAAAATTTTAAAAAGCTATAGCAACGTTTAAAATGAAAAAAAGGAAAAAAAAAGGAAGGAAAAGAAAAGCAACCACCGGCGGCTCTGTACACTGACTGGTAAGTGTGAGAGACACCATCCAACCCTAGAAACTTTCACAAAGAGGCGCGCGCATAAGGGGACAAGCCCAATCCCTCCCTCAATTTTGAATAATTGCAACCCTTGCTTGATTACTGTTTCAACGTGCAACCACGACAAGCCCATCCCTCCCTGAATTTTGAATAATTGCAACCCTTGGTTGATTACTGTTTCAACGTGCAATCGCGACAACCCAATCCCTCCCTGAATTTTGAATAATTGCAACCCTTCTGTTTCAACGTGCAATCGCGTCATGTAAGTAAATCCTTGCTACTGATTTATATTTTATATTGAATAAAAAGTTATATTTTATATTGATTACTGTTTCAACCAATGCACGCGCCATCACGATTGTTTGTGCAGGTCGAGGATTTGCGTGAAGAATCTTCCGAAACATGTTGCGGAGGATGGACTACGGGAATTTTTTTCTGAGAAAGGAATAATCACAGACGTCAGGCTCATGCGTACCAAGTACTATTCTACTCTTCTCTTTTTTTCTATGTATGGTACCAAGCAAAATTGTAGTTTTGGTGAGACTCATATTCATCAGGTAGAATTTTATAGAGGAAGAAATTCAGAATCTGTACCTACATATGGTCCTACAATGCTATACGTATACTTTAATCTATGAATCAACAAATTAATTCTAACATACGTGGAAGATGAATGCATGCATGCCCTTTTGTTGGACCCGCGTCAATTACTACTTTTCTGCGTCAACGAGTCAATTAATTATGAGTAGTCCAACACTGTGTTGGAGGTAACGTAGTTCACTGCACTATCATCCCACAACATTCATTGTAAGAGCACCACTATGTAATTCGCGTGGGTATAATAAACTTTACTTTTGACTATGAATAGCTATAGTTCTTGAAAAGTACGATGGATAATTAATTGTAGATAACGTATGGTGGTAAATTTTATTGTAAACCTTGTGTCAGCAAAACAGAAAAATAGAGAAAACATTTTCGATTGAGATAGAATAGTTTTGGATAGTCTCTTCGCATTATAATTGTTTGAATATTTGAATTCGAAAAGGTTATCGCTTGGAGGATGACTTTTAGGTATGAATTAGTAAGAAGGTAGTTGAAGACAGAAGAGTAAGGTAGCAAAGTTAGTATAAATCTTTAAAGTATTTTTAGGGTACTGATAGGAATTTGGTGAGGAAAGCCCCAGAGAAATAATTGCAGGTTAGAGATAAGCGTGAAAAATAGTATTTGGCAAGGAAGCGGTCCATGTTCTTAAAGTGAACCATAACTTAGTAGATGCAGGTTATTGGTTAGTGCTACTCCCCTGAAAGCGCGTTGAAATTATTTCTCCATATAAAGTGTATTCCAATTGCAAGCAAGATCATATATTTTGAACTCTTATGCTCTTACTCTAATTGCATACGGAGGCCTTTTGGTATGGTATATGGTCAAATCAATCAATATAAATCAATATGTATGAATAGTACTTTTGGTATGGTACCAAGCACAATTGTAGTGTCCCTATGGAAATTGAATTTGTAACTGGCTTTTTGTTTGGTTTTGACTTGCTTTTTAATTCAGAGATGGTAAGAGTCGGCAATTTGCGTTTATAGGGTATCGAACCGAAAATGAAGCTCATGAAGCCATTCGATATTTCAATAATTCTTTCCTTCGCACATCTAAAATTACATGTGAGGTATGTTATATGTGCTACTTTTTTCGTATATGTTTTGCTATGATGTTTTTTATTCAAATATGTGTTGTTGAAACCGGAAGCCGTGAAAGGTGTTTCACAATGTTCGTCTCGTTAACCAAGCAGGTGGCACGAAAACTTGGGGATGAAAATCTTCCTCGTCCATTGGGTCGCCATTCGAAAAAGAAAGGCGAGAAAGGGACTGCACCGGATGTGGGGAAACCTGCTAGAGCTAAGGGACGGCAAGAAAATTTGAATGACGGTGTGGATTTTGATGACCCGCAGCTTCAGGATTTTCTTCAGGTCATGCAGCCTCGGGTTAACTCTAAGATGTGGGCAAATGATACGTCTGGTTTGACCAGTGTTGGTAACAACCAAGCAATCTCAAATAAGGATGATGAAGGTGCATCAGTTTCAACGGATGAAAGTAGCTTATTAGAAGATGGATTTCCGGATATTTCTGAACCCAGCAACAAGTCACCTGATCCTGAACGTGACGAGGTCATTTCTGATATGGATTATTTCAAGAGTAGGGTGACAAAAGATTGGTCTGACTCTGAAAGTAGTGATGAAGATGATGACGGTAGCAATGATAATGATGCCTCATCCGTTGACAATGATGACAAAAATGATAATAATGGGGTTAATGAAGTTGAGAAAAATAGTGATCCGAGAAATGATGCTCAAGAGGTAGACCTAGAGGGCAAAGAAGATACTAGTGGAGAGGATGTCACCCATGAAAAGGATCAAGTAAAGGTGACTGAGCATAGGGGGCAATTATCAAAAACAGGAGACGAGAAAGGAGTTTTTGAGTCCTGTCGGTTGTTTGTCCGTAATCTGCCATACACGACCACGTACTTATATGCTTATATATTTCTCTTTTTTCTCTTTTTTCTTTTGGATGCATGTGTGATATTATTTTGGCACTGTTTCCAATTGCATTGCTTTCCAAAGAAAGAATGTCTTAATCAAGTTGAATCATCTGCGTTATCAAAATCTTTCAGTGGTTTTTGTGGTTCACTTGAACTTAATACTGTTTCTATTTGTAGTTGGTTTTAGTCATTGTATTGCTCTTTTTACAGTGAGGAGGAACTGGAAGAACATTTCAGTCACATTGGTAGTGTCTCCCAGGTTCATCTAGTTGTTGACAAAGATACAAAACGATCCAAAGGAATAGCATATATTCTTTATACAGCTCCAGAATTTGCAGCCAGGTAACAATTGAGTGCCTAGAATTGTTTCTTGCCTTTTTCATTTTTATTTTTTATATTATACCAACTGTTGTTTTGCTGTAGCTCTTATTCTTTCAGTTCATGGTAGGCATTTGATGTTGTAGGGTATTTTAATTTGTCAAGTTAAGCCATTTAATTTCAGAATAATGTCCAGGTTGACGGTGATCTTTGGATCATTTTACCTCTTAGAGTTCCTATTGCCACTTCCTTCTAGAGTTTGTTCTTAGATGGTTTTGGTAAAATTTATGTTTATCTTTACATTTTGGAACAATTTCTGTGTTTTGATGTTAGAGGATTTGGTAGAACTGAGGAGGGAGAGACTTTACTATGATGTATGCTTCTTTGTTGTATTTGGCCTGAATGTAATGTTATTATCTTTGTTTTCTTCTCAGTCCTTAGTTCTAAAGTCTGTTCTTGGTTGGGATAATTTTTATGAACTTTTAATGTTTACTCCATTTTTCCATTCAAGGTTATCTTTTCTATGTTTCTCTGCGTATCAAAGGAGTGTAATTCGGAAGTAAAATTGTCATCAGCTTATAATGTGTTAGTAAAATTGTTTTTCATGATAATTTACATGACTGTATGATAATTGTTTATCAGGGCTCTGGAAGAGTTAGACAATTCAATCTTTCAAGGAAGATTGTTGCATGTAATGCCAGCCTTACAAAGACATTCAGAGAATCAAGAGTA
>Ga0209700_107180_pt1 | contig 16128 bp, 6 predicted proteins | sample SiratroredBW_FD_187528 | JGI IMG/M metagenome (GOLD analysis project Ga0209700, IMG submission 187528) | Root nodule microbial communities of legume samples collected from California, USA - Siratro red BW (SPAdes) (version 2) | ecosystem: Host-associated > Plants > Roots > Nodule | place: USA...
TACAAGTTATCGTATTCTAAACTATACTATATGAAATAATTCATTGTGTATTCTATCAAGACATGTTCTCAGTTAATTTTACTTAGCATCCTATTATTTTCTTCCGCTGTTATATTATTTTGTTATATTAACTGCTTATATTTTGTTTATATTTTAAAAAATTAACTGAGATCATGTCTTGATAGATGCCGTAATTATTTTATATAGTATATGCGAATATGATTTAAACTTATTAATTTTATGGTAAGATTAAAATTAGAAGAAAAAAAATAATCAGCAAAGGACTCTGACGAGTAATAACAGTAGAAATAATTTTGATATTAAAATGAAGAAAAAGAGTATTTTATTTATATTGATGTTACGTATAGAAATGATGGCATGAAGGGTGTCAGAAAATGAAGATCTGGGCCCCTCTGAAGTGGGTCTTGTTTTGTTTTTGGTGCAGTGAGAAGTCAGAATGTGGCAACTCTTCTACGTGCACTCTATAACTCACTGACACTAACAAGGAAAACATCCATTCAATTTCAACACTTCCTCTGTTTTCTTTTTCACCCATTCACAGTAAGTCTGTGCTCCACAGATTTAGGTAGCTGTGCTTATTATTACTTAGATCAAATTTTAAATGTATCTTTTAGGTTTGGTTTGTGGTCTCCCAATCTTTAATTACAAGTTATTATTAGGTTAACTTTTTAATGTAAACTATTCAAACAAAACTTTAATTGTAATTAAAATAATAAAAAAATATAGACAATGTACTATTTATTTTTTAAAATTATATAACAGTCTCGTAGTAGTCCTGAAATTTAAATAAATTTTAAACTTAATTGCACATCTTATTCCTTTATTATTATCTTTTGCGATTTCTATAATTTTTTTTTCACACCTCATCATCAAACTTTTGCGACTGCTTATTTTTAAAAATAAAAGAAAATCATAATGACTTTATTTTACGAAAAATATGTTAAAGTGTGGTCACTTTATCTTTAAGTTTTTTTTTTCTGGCGTTATTATTCTATTAGAACTTTAACATTGGTGAAATGAATGAAATTTATTTAAATTTGAAAGAAACACATCAACGTTAGAAAAGGTTAAGTAGTTTAAAACGTTTTAGTCGACGACATTTAGTAAGAGAATGTAGGTCATATGTTTTCTAAGATGATTGTTGACGGTTAAAAAATGTCCAAAAAAAAGTTTTAGCTTATTTGGCTTATAAAAGAAAAACAACGGTACCTTGTGTGGTACACTCGAATCTACGAATTATAAGGAGGTTTATTAATTAATAATTATTATAGTATTATCGGTTTTAACTTATAATAAATATCTAAAGTCATTTTTTTCTATTTATTTTTTATTTAAAATAAAGAAGTACTTTTTTTTTTCATAAATCCGTTTTCAATTTTCTCATTTATTATTTAATCGGTCACTCGAGTACAATAAAAAAGTTATTTATATGATAACAAAAATAATTCTTAATAAACATGATATGAAATAGTAATATTTCTTGGAAGAGAGACGCTGTCACTTTCAACTAATTCAAACAAGAAATATTTTTTGAAACTCTAAAGATGGTATACTTAAAGAACTTTTCTAATACTATTACATGTAGTATTCATTTAAAATTATTCATACTAGTTTTTTTTTCTTGCCTACAAAGCTTTTACATATAAATGTGTTTGTAAAAAATGGTTAGAATATATAAAAAGGAGAGTTGAATTGTTTATTAAAATATTTAGTAGTTTTCACAATATCAAAATTTATTTAAAATAGTGAAACATAGTTTTAAGTGGACAGATTCCTGTCAAAATATTTTTCGCAAATATAGTTCAAAATATTCTCATTTTTTAATGTTATATTTCAATTCAATAACATGCAATCTAAGAGTTGAGAGTAAAGAAAGATTTATACTTGATGTCTTCATACGAGTTCATCTACAAAACTGCTTTCAGTTTGTTATCAACTAGATCAAGTTTTGCTAGACAAATTATTGTTACAAATACAAGGCAAGTATTCCTTGGACTCTAGTCATTCCTAACTAAACAACCGAGTCTGGTTTGAGATGCAATCACTCTTAACTAAGACTAAGTATTAGTTGGACTACAACTACTCTTGACTAATATTGGGTATTGTTTAGTCCGTAATCACTTCTAACTAAGACCAAGTAGTGTTTGCCCCACCACTTCTAGCAATACACTTGGTTATAAGAAAATGTGATCAGACAATCACAAGGTTGCTCTCTAAAAGAGGTGTTGTGTCTTACGGTGTATATAAGATAAGGTTTACTCTTCTAGATAACTAAATAACACAATAATTTTCTAACAACAAGCTTCATTTGCAAGCTTAAGATTTCAACTTTTTAGTTATTCATAACTTCATCTTGATTGTAAATGCTCTTCTATGAAGAAGTCTTCTATAATAGATATTTTTGAAAGAGTCATTGCAAATCCTTAAATAACCATTGAAAGACAAGGAGAAGTCATTTGTTCTTCATGTAAGTTTGTCCTCATAGACTTGTGGGTTGCATTAAATATTTTCAATGTAATATTAAATGCATACTTCTACTTGAAGAAACATTTTAAAGCTCAACACAACTTATTAAGCATAGGTCAAATTACTTTTAACTCATCTAGAGTAAAGTGTAAAAGTTGGGACCGTACTAGGTGGATGAGATTTGCAAAAGTGACAAATTGTCTTTTCAGCAAAGTTGTTGGCGTAAAACAGCTTTGATACACTTCTTGACAGATGTCTTGATGTTGACATTCTTTGTGAGATCCTCTAGGTGGTCAAACAAAAAATATTCTCTACAATCATAGTAACAACAATTTATATATTAAGAGCAATATATTATGTAAGCTTTTGGAACACATATCTTATTTCCTATCTCAAGTATAAGCTTATCAGACATAGATATGTCACAAGGTGCTTTACAACTATTATCAAATGAAACATTTGTGTCTCTTGCCATCAGAGGAAGCATTGTGTCAGTCATGATCTGATACTAAGAAAAATTAATGTTTTAACACTTTGTTGTAAGCACTTAATCAAAATTGTATTGAATTTGTTAATCTTTTCTTTAATAATTTTGAAGGAGATTGTTAATGCTTGTGTTAAATCTTATTTTCTTGTATCAAATGTTGATAACTTTTTAACTCACACTTTTCTATTGCCCCCAACTTGTTAATAAATGACAACTTACTTTTTTTCTTTTTCTGAAGATCCTTTCTTAGTATTGACAACACTAAATTGAACATACAATATAATGATGAGTTCGTTTCCTATGTCAAAATCGATGTAGGGAATCAGTGATTCAAGTAGACTATAAAAAAAGATTATTTTGTCTTATGTTATGCATACATGTGTCTTTAAAAGAATTGTATTATATATGTGTTTTCGACATCTATTTATTTGTTGTTAACTGTATGTGACGATAGAACGGTGTGAGCATTGTTGTTTGGTTGAGATGATTGTTGCTGATTTAGAATAGCGGAAAGGTGGAAGATGATAAGGGCTTCATGCGTGGTCCAGTGCAAAGAAGAGAAGTGAAAGCCACGGTGACATATGTGCAAATACATTTTTAAGCTTGCATTGATTTTATAGTATCCTCCACTATGTAACGTTACACTGCATGCATGGCAACACCTTAGCAGAGATTCCGCTAGCTCGTTTGGAAGGGATTCTTTTGAGACCTTGGCAGAGAAATCTTGACTGCATTTGGTGGTGATTGAGGGATTTGAATTCACCATTAAAAATGGACGTTGGAGATAATGATTACTGGTTGAGTCTTCTTCTCCCTCTTGCTTTGGCTCTCTGCTTCGTCTTCCGTGAGCTCGTGAGTTAGACGTCCGTGGTAGGTGAGAAAGCTAGTGCCTTGGTTTGTTGTGGTAGAATTTCGTCTTCATGGAAGAAGGTGGCGACGAAGGTCGACGGTGAAAGAGGTGAGATTCAAACTTAGTGATAATTGATTATGACAGAGAGTATAATCGATTATACGTATATTTTGCCAAGCATAATCGATTACCTTGGTACCATAATCGATTATATATAAAATTTTATACATATAATCGATTATCTTCTTCCAATAATCAATTATCTGTGTCGTTGATCATATTATTGAATTTTGGCACTTGAGTGATTTTTGACACTTGAGTGATTTTTGTTTTCTTGCTTTGAGGTTGCTAATGGTGATCTTCATTGATGTTTATGACATGTAGGTGTTGGCGAGCTTTGTCTGTTGTTGTTCTTGAGTTTCTGGTGGTTTGGTTGGTGGTGGAAAACACTATTTTCCTGGTGAAATTGTAGTACTTTTAGGTCATTGTTGGTGTGTGAATCAATGTGTGTGTGTTGGGTTGAGGATTTGTTGTTTAGGTTTGTGTTATGGGTTAAAGTTCTATTGATTTGGTTTGCATAGGTACGTTGTTGTGGTGTTGCTGGTGGTGTTTGGTAGTGTTGTCTTTGCTGCTATGTGCTGTTGATCTAGTTTAACAAAGCTTGAATACCTATTGCTATTGAGGTTAGTGGTGAATATGTATACAATATGATTTATTTTTGGATTTGTCTGGGCCTAGTTAATTGGTATATCTCTCTTTGTATATGGTATATTTAGATATTAAATTAATATTGTTTAAAAATTATATTAAATTATTGAAGATGCTAAAGATTATATTTAGTAATTTATGATTTTCATTAATTCATTTATTTAAATTATATAGGATATTTATTATGATTTTCAATAAAAAGTAAAAAATTAATTATTTTTATTTAGGAGTATTTTGAATTGAAAAATTTAATTTATTAGTTATATTATTTATATATGTTTTTAAAAAATATAGTATGAGTATTAATATACAAAGTTATATTTGAAATCATAATTGTGTAGGAATTGAATTTATTTAGTACTTATGGTTATTTTACTGATATATTAATTTATTTTATTTGATTAACATATTAATTTATTTATGATATGAAAATTGATAAAAAAATTAGAATTTTGGAATTAAACTTATTTAGTAATTTATTTAGGATTTTATTTAGAAATTAAATTAAATTAATGTTGTAAATATTATTTAAGTTATTTTTTTTGAAAGATATTAATTAAGTTAACAATTAAGATTTTAGAAGTAGGTATCTTAATTATTTCGTATGGGATACGTTAGAAATTATATTTAGCAATTTTTAATATCCATTAATTTATTTAAATTATATAGAATATTCATTATGATTTTTAATAAATAGTGAAAATTTAATTATTTAAGAATTTTTTTTATTTAGGAATATTTTTAATTTAAACGTTTAGTTAATTAGTTATGTTGTTTATGTACATTTTTTAAAAATAGTGTCAATATTAATGTACAAAGTTTTATTTTGAAATCATAATTTTGTACGAGTTTAATTCTTTGCATCATTGCATACTTAGTAAATTGTTTGGGTGTTGTTCACCAAACCACAAACACTCTTAACATGGACGTTACTCAAAAAGAGCGTCGTTGTTAGGAGTTGATGTCATACCTAGTTCACACCCAACAATATCGTGATATTATCCGAATGAGCTTGGAAGCATTCATTTATTTATGTCAACAATTAAGGGAGACTGACTTCGTGAAGGATGGTTGTCGATAACAGTGGAGGAACAAGTTGCTAAATTCTTCACATTATTAGACATAATGTGAAGAACAAGAATGTTTCATTTTTTTTCCATCGATTCGGTGAAACTGTGTCTCGTCACTTCCATAATGTATTTAATGCCATTTTGATGTTCGAGGGAGAATTTCTAAAGCAACCCTTTGGAATGGAAGTTCAACCTTATATCTTCAACAATAGCCGATTTTACCCATACTTTAAGATAAAACTCAAATCTCTCATACATCATTGTAGCACTTGAGTTTGTTGTTAAGTTATCCTATTTTCTTTGTCTTAGGATTGTTTAGGGGCTATAGATGGAACCCATGTATGTGTGAAGGTACCTCGATCCGATGCTCCTTGATTTCATGGAAGAAAAGATTGGCACAGGCAAAATGTATTTGTAGCTTGTGATTTTGACATGAAATTCACATGCGTTATAAGCAGGTGGGAAGGTACTGATTTGATGATCTTGAATGATGCACTTGTACGTGATGATCCATTGGTCATCCCTGAAGGTCAGTTGGAGGTTATTTGTTGTAATGATTGTCAAATCATACATTTGTTGTGGTCAATAATGCATAGAAAATTTTCATTGTAGGAAAATACTACCTTGGAGATGTTGGTTTTATGTTAAAGGCCCAAATCCTCACATCGTATCGTGGTGTTAGATACCATTTGAAAGAGTATAGTCGTAGAGGTACACAAAATGCATGGGACCTGTTTAATCACCGATATTCGCCACTTAGGAATGTTATTGAAAGAACCTTCAGTGTCTTGAAGAAACGATTTCCAATAATAGGTAGTAGAACTGAACCATATTACTCATTGGAGACGATGGCCAACATTGTTATTGCATGTTGTATTCTTCATAACTTTCTCCATGTTTTGGACAATGACCAATCGTTACTTAATGAAGTTGATTGAGAGTTAATGGAACAAGAGGGTGAACTTGTGGTCTCACAACTTCACGAGGACGATTATAGGCTTGGTTCAAAAATTAAAGATCGTATAAGTAATGAAATGTGGAGAACTTATGAGAATAATTAGGATGTTGTAATGTTTTCATATTTTTTAATAAATAATTTTCTACGTTTTATGTTATTGAAAAACATTTTTTTGGGATTCCTTAATGCAATATATGTTCTATCTTATGCTTTTGTGAGTTATGTTTGCAACAGGTTTAATATGAATCATGAAAAAGCTATTGTTCCAAACTCTTCTGGACCTATTTGTGACTTCACGAAGTGGACTACAGATATGGACTTTTGGCTGCTATCAGCTATGATAGATGAAGCCCGACTAGGTAACATGGTCAATGACAGACGCATGATTACACTAACATTGTAGAGGCTCTTTGACAATCTGGTCTGGTGGGCCTCACAAAGAACAATGTCAAAAATAGGCAGAAGAGCCTAAAGGACACTTGGCATGAGGTCCTCGACTTATTTAGTTGACTCATTTGATTCACGTGGAATCGATCCATTAAAACTTTTAAGGTTTAACATGAGGTGTGGGATGACCTAATAAAAAGTAATGGTTAACCATCCTTTTATGTCAATATTGAAGTTATGTGGTTGATCCTTACCTTGTTTTCAGGTTAAACCCACAACAAATAAATGGAGGGTTAAACCAATCTGACACTATGACCTCATGGAGGAGTTTTTGTTTGCAGATTGTGCCACTAGGAGTGGGGTCCAAACAGCTCGACAAGTACGATGACATTTGTAGATGCAAGGTTTCAATGTTAACCTAAATAAAGATCACATGGAATACATCTGAGGGCCATCGACATTTGATCATGACACTGAGGAACCGTTCCCATCACCATCCCTTGTGGATTCACATAGTCCAGCTCCAACAAAATCTACACCATTTGCACCCTCAGGTGGCACATCATCCTCAAGGGGTTAAAAAAGAAAAGCCCCTTTTGTCCACCCCATTGACTCCCAATTTGCTCACTTGACGGCGAAGCTTGATGTCGTGACCGATGCAATGCAACAAGGAAATGACAATGTAGATAGATTGTCATCTATTGCTGAATGTAATACTTCGTGAACATGTGCAAATTTGGCATTGTCAACTATCTGTCCATTACTCAGAAAGTGAGATATGACAGATGTTAGTTGAACTTAACATTATGAATGAAGACATATTTGACCAGTGTTACGAAACTCTATGTAGTAACCAACCTCTAGTGAAGCTTCTATTTGGCATGCCCCAAGACCGCCGTCTCAAGAAGTTATTAGATGTTATGACTAAGAGACATTAAACCTTGACTTTTGCTACTATTGGATAATGTTATATTTTCTTTTCTTGGACAATGTTATGTATTATGTATTGTGACTCCTGCAAATTTGTAATGTATTTGAACACTACTAGTTGTATTATTGTATGTTTGAACCATATATTTTGTTAGTCATGTATCTTATGTTACAATGATAATGGTCACGGTGTTATGTTTTGTTATCTTTGTAGCTATGACACCATCTTTCGGTAGAAAAAGACACAAAAGCATGAGACGTTGTCTAGGAAAAGCCCCAACTAATGATGATGCAGCCCTTGCTTCTCAGGACTGTGGAGTTGAGGACTTGTTAAACCAAACAAGATTTTTCCACCAACGGTCACAGATGGTTGAGTATGCCTGCTAGTTTTATGCTAGGAAAATTCTATCACCTAAGGTCATGAGTCTGTCATGGTTTGTACAACAAGGATTTCAATTTAAAGATCATTTGGTATACTAGGGTCTGCAACAATTTGTCACCCTTAAAGGTTCATACTACATCATGAAGGCCTTTTATTCGAACCTAAAAATTATAGAGGAAGGTAACCTCCTTAGTGAGGATAACAACAAGAAAATCATTGTCACACCATGTGACTGGATGTTGTTGGCCAGACTTAAGTACGATGGACCTACCATATCCAAACATCAAGGAACGGTTGAATTACGACCGACAAAGTACATTGCACTCAATGCTTCGATCAGAGTTCGAGGATTAGAATCTCCGAAATGTAGGCAATTTGAATGTGAATGATAGGTTAGTTCATTATGCCTATGTTCACATATTGCTCCCACGGTCCACAAATTTTTCTTAATTGCTGCATGAAGTTATATTTATGTTATGTGTTGTCAAAAATAATATATTCATTAATTAGCCACATCAGATTATGGAACACATGATGAAATATAGATAATTATATGGCACTTCCCTACGCCTTGCTGGTTGCATGAATCTTACATGTCTTTAACGTCGACTTATCAATCGAGTCATTTTTGTACCTAGGTTGGTAAAATTATTTTGGTAAAAAAACATTGCACAAATTGAATATATTTGAAGTGAGTGGTGTGTGGCAACATACAACGGTGGATGACGATGACAACAAAGACGATGAAGAGACACCACAATCTCAGGCACCAGTCCCCCCAGTCCCTCATGATGGTCAAATGTTTTCATAGATTATGACTGGTATTCAGGACTTACAACAGAGATTTAATATTTTGAAGATGGATATGCACAATAGATTAGATGATTTGCGAATGGATATGTGGACTAGATTTGACAAAGTGCACAACATAATTAATTAGGTCAAGTGCAAAATTGATGACTTACGTGATAATTACCAATGATATTTGTATTCATTTAATTATTTACTATTATATGTATTATGTATTAGTACTATGATGTAAATATTGACTTTAATATCCTCTTTTTTTTAGTAATTTCTTTAATTTCATATTTCTATACATATTTCAGTAAATTTTTAAGAATTTTCAAATTTTAGAAAATTTCAATAATGTCTACAAATTTTAATTTTTCTAATTAAATTATTTCACCAATTTTTTTTTCAATTATTGTCTACTAAGTCTCTTGTAGCTGTAATTAATTACAATTTATTTAAAACTAAAATTTAATGGTAATGAGAAAACTTCTTATATTACTATTTCATTAACAATCCTGTACCTAACTAATTAATCATATTTTATTAAACAATAATTTTAACTATAAAGACAAATTTTAATTATACATTTTCATAATATTACCTAAAATGTTCATCCATTACTCCCAACAAATTAATCATATTTTATTCTCAACAATTTTTAATTACAAGGCTAAATTTGTAATGTTACATTTTTATCAATTAGAAAGAAAATACTAATATAAACTGTAACCATCACATTACTCACAAACTTTTACAAACTTTTTTTCAAAATCTCTCTTTTTCTCACTATCCATCCCTTCATCCAAACAACCTACTTTCTACACACTTTCCTTTCAAATCTAGTCCTTCAACCAAACAAAGTACTAGAAAAGATATAATTAATCCACCAAAATTCAATGTTATTAATTATTATAAAAAAGAATATCTTTAATAAGATTGGATTAAAGTATCTATAACTTACCAAAATTAAAATATATATAACAATAATAATTGAATGATGAAATGTCATCAAATCTAAATTTTAAAAGTAGTTTTTAAAAGCTTTTTACACCTGGCATTCGTTTTCATAAATATGATTAACATATAATTTATTTTTAACATGTTTCTTAAAATAAAATTTAGTGTGTATATATATATATATATATATATATTGCATTTTAATAATAAATATATGTAGAGATCCATTTTAAATTAAAGACAATGTGAAGGATATAAAATGCTTTTTTTCAAAAGTTGTCTTACTTTATTAATATTATATACTATTTGAAACTCCCGAATATTTTCAGTTCTTCCAAAGAAAAAATAAATTTGTAAACTACGTTTAAGTTTTGTCCTATTCAGTGAAGTGAAGAAGCCAACTAGGTGTCTTGATTAAAGAAGGGGCATGTGGTAGGGCATATAACAACTACCATAAGTAATACACCAAATTAATTGCTCAATTTGTTGTCACTCTTTCTAGTCTATTGTTTGCATTTAAGTGCAGTGAACAGCCAAAGGTATTTATAATATAAGCAAGTATAATTGTACTGAAGTAACGTACACAGATATCATATATGGATCTGCATGCAGGTACAGTGCTTTCAATTCCCTTAATTGCAATGGTTCTGTCCAGGGGTACACTCCAATTATTAATACACACTCTATAAGTGGATCCCTCATTTTTTCTATGCAATTTTTTTTTTTTTGATATATTTATGAGATGCTAGTAGGAAAGAGTATGTATGATTTTGGAGGCATTTGCTCCATCATTCATCCCATTCAGTATTTTAGATACATCATACATCACATGAGACCAAGTCGAATTTTAGATACACTCACTCTTCATTTTTAACTACATTTTTAGTGTTGTTCCAGTATTGTGTTTTTAAAATACTAATTGATATAAAATATAAAAATTAGTATATTTTAAATATACAATAAAGTGACTTCTGCAGAAAATCCAAATTCTTATAGATATCAGATGTGTAACAGGATATGAACATGTTAGATAGGAAAACCAACAAATAATTAACATAAAAATAATGACAACATCCCAGTAATAATGTTTAGTGGAAATAGATTTTCTCCAACTTGTATGAATATGAAAGGAAATTTAGTTTATATAACATACAATAGAATATAAAAGACACTTATTTTTTCTAGGGTGTAATAATCCCTTCAATGTAAAGTTTTAAAATCATGGATTGTTAATGTCAAAGAAAATAATTGTACTATCTTAAAAAAGAAAAGAGATAATTGTATATTATCATAAAAATACAAAGAGTCTCCCATCAATACACAAATAGTAATTACAACATTCACCCAAAACAACCATCTATCGATGCTTGCAAACCAGAAACATGAAAATGAAAATCACCTCAAACCATAGTTGCTTCTTTGTGAGCAAGTTTTTTTTCGCACTCTAGAGGTTTAATTGTGGACCTAACTCTTGAAAGCTAAGAATTTAAACGCTATCTAACTCTGTGACTGAAACTTTTCTCTTAGACATTAAAATTTTCTCTTATCAATATGAATTTATCAAACTCTAATGGCTCAACATCTACAATATCATGTAGTGAATGACATTTCGCATTAATGTTTTTAAATCTTGTATGAAAACATTAAATTCTTATTAAAACGAATAATTCTAATTATAAACAACTAGGGACAATTTGTTCTGAACAAAACTAACTTCATAAAAGAATTTTTTTACCTATAACAATTCCCTATATACTTTCTTCAATGAGAATGGATTTTGCTTATATAGTGAATAAAAAGCTACACACTTTGCAAAGTCACAAATGCGCCTTGAAAATTTAATTATATAGTTTGAAGTAAATTTCTTGGAGTCAATATGCTTACTTATGTATCTGAGTTGGACTAAAGTATACCACTAAAATAAAACCTTTTATTAACAATACCACTAAGATAGTTCAAAATTCATTTCACAAATCCTTTTTAATTGGTTTGTTTAACAACAACGTGTGGACTGTACTCACAGTATTTATTTTTTACATAACATTATTATACCAACCTACTCAGCATATGTATCAAGAACTCACTTTATACCTAATTTTTAGTTTTATGGACATTATTTAGAATTCAACTAGTAACAAGATGAGTTTTAATTTAGATTTATGATAATAGTTTTGCAAGATAATTATAGTTTAGTTTGTATTTATTTACGAATTCGCTCAAGTTATTCACTTATATAATAATCTTATTGAAATTTGAATTGCATTAATTTTTGGCAATTTAATTTGTAATTTTATATAGAGAGGGGGGAGGGAGGGGTAGAGTGGGGAGAGAGACTTGATTTAATAATTTATATGCAAGGAAATTATAATTTTTTTATGAAAGGAATTTATATACATAATTATAATTTAAATTAATATAAAATTTTGTATACATAATTTATATGAAAGGAAATTCTAATTTAATAATGGATTTTTGAAAAACAGGATTTAAATAAAAAATATTTTTGGTTCTAAGTAAATTATTTTGAGCTAACGACATCCTAATAAATTGGACAACTCATTCACATTGAGTAATCATGCCATGACTAATACTAAATTGATAATGCCCTAGTCGAGAAGAGACTATAAAAAGAAAAAGAAATTAAATATGTAGAAAAGTTTTCATACTTTTAATATGAAGTGAAATTTGAAATTTTATAATTTTAAATAATTACATTACTTTCATAAAATTAATTCAATTTTTTTTTTAAAAATTTTGTATCCGAAAAATATATTTTGTTACATTATTATTATTATTATTAGAAATATATGGAAAAGATTAGTTATACTTACCAGTTATCTATGCTTGGATTTGTTTAAATGATGTGGAACCATTACCTTTATTACTAGCTCTAATGATGAAGGAGCCTTAACTTTGCACAAGTGGATATATTGTGTTGTCCAGTTATCTGTTAGAAACATAGATATTAGTCATCTTAGATTTTGCATAAGAAAAACCTTGGTCATTATTAAAACCATTAAGAGCATATAATTACTTCAATCAACCACCCTTTCTGATCAAATTACCAAAGTTGGTAAGCATTGAGTAAAGTCCATGAACCTCTTCACTCTATATGACCTACATTTATTACTTCCTACATTCATATATATATCATACTTAGTTAAGCATCATAACGTTTTCTGCAAGTACTTCTACCAAATATGCACCGGATCAAGATAGAAAGAAAGCCAAAAGTAAATTACCCAACTACTCTTCTATGCAGCTGGACCTTAACAAAAGGTGATTAATTGCTAATGAATTGAGTTCGGTTGCTGTCTGCTGACAAAGATTTTATGACACATGGATTATGGATTTTGATAGAAACAAGTACATGGCAGTGACATAATTGAAGTAGATAAAATAACAGAAGTAGATGTAAAATAAAAGAGAAACTCAGAAACTTGCCCCAAAGGTCAAAGTATCACAGCCCCTACTATCACCCCGCCATGTATGGACTGCAAGCTCTTGAATACTGCAAGAGAGAGGGAAGAGAGGAACTGAAATTTAAGCAAAGCAACGTAACCTTAGGCACAAGAATGTATAAAAACCTATTTTCTCATTATTTTAGTTAGTGTTCATTTCTTACAATATACTAAATGAATTAATAGTATTCTCATGCTTTGACAGCGTCACATGTTAATATATCCACACAAATTTGACTAAGATAGTTACATATGAATACCAATAATTCAAAAGTAAAAGAAATACTCTTAGCATATTTACTAAACATTGAGAATAAAAGGTACCTAAAACACTTCGACGGTAACCACTTCAATACAGGTAACGAAAATTTATTTAACTCACAGTCGCAGCACTAGAAAAGTTTCTATTACGTGAAGAATATGACAAGTGTTATATCTGAAAATATCTTACACGCTGTTTACATATGCATTGGTGCTTCCTTACAAGAGATATACCAGAGATAAAATTCGAGTGAACATGTAAAAAGTACTTTTAATATGTGAAAAATAATAATACAGGTTATGGATAATTCATCCTGTCAATTTAATATTAAATCAAAAACTAGTTATAATTTTTTTTATGTACACTGTAAAACTCTTTCCTCACTTCCTATAATCGAAACAGATACACAATTTCGACACGACGTCTAATGAACATGATGAATATGTTAAATGTAAAAGTGACTAGGCTATACTAAAATTTTGTATTTGTCTCCTGGTAAACATTAAATCAGTAAAGCCTATTAGTCAACATTTTACGAGAAGAGATAAAAGACACATACTTCAAATATAATCTTTCACACAGATCTCAGGTTTTTTAACATTTTACGAAGAGAGATAAAGATACAAACTTCAAATATAATATTTCACACAGGTTTCAGGTTTTTTAACTGTAGTACTGTAATTTTAAGCATAAATTATTTGGATAACTCATATGTATGGCGTGAAACTTCCTTATAAAAGAAGTCATAACTTGAGACTTTTCAAAGTGAAGTTGTCCTAACGTTTTACAATTTTAATATGAGAAAATTCATATGGGTTGAAAAAGTAATAAGAATTAAACACAAAACTTCACTGTATTATTACATAAGTTGAAGTCATATATGTTAGACCCATAGGAAACGAGAAAAGGGTGGAGGCCAGTTTTGTTGATTAGGATGGGTTGGTCTATTTAAAGACCAACTGGGTTAGGAAGAAGAGACTTTTAGAAAATTGTGAGTGTTGACAGAGTTTACTTTGTGTGAAAGGAAGAGTGCTTCTTCTGTAACCCATTAGGGTGTATCATTGTTTAGAGAATTAATAACAAGATTCTCTATTTTAAGAGACTTTTAGAAAATTGTGAGTGTTGACAGAGTTTACTTTGTGTGAAAGGAAGAGTGCTTCTTCTGTAACCTATTAGGGTGTATCATTGTTTAGAGAATTAATAACAAGATTCTCTATTTTCTGTGGTAATCTTGGTACTAGGGATTCTCTATCATCTAACTTAGGAACCTAACAATATACGAGTTACATGACTGCTGATTTGAAGACCTTGTTTAACTTACACATGACTTCTAAGTATATGAAAAAGTATGAAGTCATTCTTACACCACTTCATGATAAAACGGTGTCATTCTAAACCTACATAAATAATTAAATTTATTAAAACTTGTCTATTTGGGTAAGTTATCTTCAAAATTACACCTATGGTGAAAAAATCCAGGTTTCACATAAAAAAAAAAAATCTATCATATAGATGATGCAACCTGCCCTAAGATTGCAAAGTTTGATGCAATATGACACAACTACAGATTTCTGGTTGAAAACAAGATTATTTCAGCAACAATAAAATGCCAGCAGTTAATCGCTTTTACAAATCTCATCTGGTAATCCTATGGCTGCTGTAGTTTATTTCATCGTTTCTCAGCCTACGATCATTATCATAGGTAAAAATAAACCATATTAGTATCGTCCTATACCAGCAGCAGCTTTTATGTTTACAGAACAAATGACTTTACTATTAAATTAAATCCATGCTCTAAAGTTCGATCATGCACGTTTGCTTTCCATGCTACCAATGTATTGTGAAGAAATCTTTCTGTACAAATCACCTTTGCACAGCACTGATATATCTTCAGGAGTCAACTTCATTCTACCTTTGCTCAAATAATGTGGACCAACCTTCCTGCATTTAAATATATGTGATCAAGCACCAATTCAATAAATCTTGGTTAACTTTTCCAATTAATAACAAGGCTGAAACCTAAGTTTTCTTCAAAACATGTACCTTCGTTTTCTCATATTTTCTGAACCCTGTGAGATGCGGAAATCCTCCGAAATTGCGATTTGGCGTAGTGAAGACTTATATTCACTGAGTTCAAGACCCTTCATTGACAAGGATGATCTTGCTGGAATGATAGACCGGATCACGTTGAAAAAAGATGTGCTGTTTTCATCATATTGCCAAAGGGCCACATTAGAAAACAGTGAAAGAAGTTCTAAGATAATAAAGTGTGTAATTGTGTGCACTAACAATTCAAAATTATATAAAAAGATAAATAGACATCTAGTACAGTCCCAAGATTCATCCAACACCCCTTTCATAAGTGACCAAAAAAGAACAATAAAACAAAAACTA
>Ga0209700_107181_pt1 | contig 16127 bp, 8 predicted proteins | sample SiratroredBW_FD_187528 | JGI IMG/M metagenome (GOLD analysis project Ga0209700, IMG submission 187528) | Root nodule microbial communities of legume samples collected from California, USA - Siratro red BW (SPAdes) (version 2) | ecosystem: Host-associated > Plants > Roots > Nodule | place: USA...
TTTTTCTTGTATCAACTTGGTCGGCAATATAATACAAATGATAATCGTGTTTCTCACACAAGCATGCACAACACACATAAATATACAATTTATCACAATTATAATAATACCATGCTAATTGAATTTGTAACAAAAGTGACGAAACTTTTAGTTGACGTTATGCTCCCAACTAATGTTGTTTTTATTATTTTAACAAAATAAAACTATTGAGAAAGGTATCAAAGAAAAAAAATTGGTTTTCAACACTAGCAAGTAGCAATAACTAATGAGTTAGGTGAACATATCCTAGAATTAGAGGGGGAGACAAGAAAACAATGAGTGTGAAACTCAAATTATTTGGCTGTGGGAGAGAAAAGAAACTATAAAACATGTGAGGAAGAATCAGAATTGGATTCCCATCGGAATCGAATTCAAGAAGCATTTTACCAAAAAATAACTTTATACTATTGTTTAATTATAAGTTATACGTAAATTTTTTTTATTATTTTCATAATAATTAATTTAAAATATATTGTAATAGTTTAATTAATTTATCGTGTAAAATCGAAATGCATGTATAATATAAATTTCACACTATTATTTAATCGTATACAATTTAATGATAGTTTTATTAACATGTAAGTGTATCGCATCCATATATATATATATAATATGAATGATTCATCATCAGATACAGATTTCTTACACTTAAAAAATCATAATGCAAAAATTTTCTCTAGTTTCTCGGTTTTTGATATCTTAATTTGTATGATAAGTATGTTAGATTCAATTTCAACAAACTCTTTATATATTTTTATTTTATGCTTAAACAATAAAGAGTGAAAACATAATCCTTTTTAGCATTAGATCATATTAGATGCAAAGTGTCTGGTCCAAGAGATGCAAGTTGTCCAGTTACACAGATGATATATGCTTCTAATAAAAAATACAAGTGTTATACACATGCTTAGTCTAAAAAGGTTTTACGTGAACAAATGCAAACAAGTATAATTAGTTTAATAAGCATTACAAGAAAAGTTGATTTTAGAAATCAATTTATTGGTCTCTAAAATGATAAAATTAGTTACTAACTTAATTAAAGACTAATTTAAAATCTAATAATATAAGTGACTAAAATCTTGGTAACTAATGTAAGATATCAATTATCTTGACTTAATTGGTCACTAAGGTTAATCATTATTTTTATTTTGTAGGTATTTAGCAACCAAAACTTAATTTGAAGATTATTTTGATCATAATTAGTAACCATTTTATTTAGTAGCTAAAATTGGTGTCTAATAGCTTTTTTTCTTATAGTAAAGCTTTTGCTTGATCAGACAATAAATATACTTTGTTTGACATATGCAAGCCTTACGGATTTTAAAGTACACGTCAAACTAATAAATGATTTCCAACATCTCTCTTGTTTGATTTTGATGTTTACTCATTACCTAAGTAAGCAAATTTTAAAAGATAGAAAGTTGTTTCGAGATATCTAATAATCAAATTTATATGCCAAGCACAAATTAAAACTAGATGAAATAACTCTTATTAACTCAATTCAAGCTAATACAATATAAAAATACTTAAGGTTCTACCGAAGTCTAATAAAATCCTTAGTCACATACAAATATATTTTTATGGTTGCCAATAATCAACTTCTCACATCCTCATCAAAACCAAATGATTAAAATCTCAATTTAACAACCCAATTAAATCCACAAGTTTCAATACTAAGGTTTAAGCTCTTCAACATTTCATTCTCACCAATTTCAATACTTTCTTAGGTAGTAATTTCAATACTTTCTTAGGTAGTAAGTCAAGTTAGATTTCCATATCCTAATTTTTGTACTCTTCAAGGAATTACTGCTAAAGCTTAAAAAAAGTTAAGAAAGTTAGATCTGTTAATTAAAACATAATGGGAATAATTAATCATAAACATTCCACAAGATCATTAGAATTTATGATTCTCACATATAGGATAATAAGAGAGACTTACCTTGATCCATGAGAGCCTTCTTTCTTTTCTTTATCTCTTCTTTTTATTCTCCTTTCACCCAATCTATCTCTTTCAGTCACTTTAATCTTCACACACGTTATTGATGGTTAACTGTGAAGAACGCTTATCTTGCAGAGACAAAACCCTTTGTTCTTTATAAAACCAATGTCCGTCAAATCGGTTACCTATAAGTTATTTATTAAATAAACCACTTCTCATAATTACCAAAATGTCCTTTTAGTTTTATTAAATCACATACAGGCCCATAATAATATTTAACATGAGTCACATTATAAAATATCACATTATAGAATAATTTATTTATTTATTCTAACATTCTTCCACTTGACTCATGTGATGCTATAATACTTCATGATTTAATAAATTACATAAGTCATAATGCGCATTAAAGGACATTCAATAAAATTGGTTCCATCATTCGTCATACTTAAAAATATAGGAATAATAAGAGTCATGGCGGTTACATGTCATTCAATCGACAAATTTCCTTCCATGTACTACTGTATCGTCCTTCTCCTTAATATGACCTCATAATGAGAAGTCCATAATGGGTTCAAACATAATGTCATCTTTCATCATCAATAATAATATAATTTGTTTTCTACATCATAATCATAATTTGCATGCACATTTATAAAGTAGAAAACATATATTTCAGAAACTTGAACAACAATGAGCTTAGAGTGTTAAATAGAATTAATAAACATTTAACATTCACTAGTACACATAATGCCCATATTCTTTACATGGCCAATAAATACTTTAGGCAGTAACCCTTTTGTTAAAGGGTCAGCAATCATAAGCTCGGTGCTAACATGTTCTATCAACACTCTATGTTTCTGAACTTCTTCTTTAACGGAAAAGTATTTTAATTCCATACGTTTAGCACCTTTGGAATACTTGTCATTTTTAGAAAAGAAGATTGCTGCGGAATTATCGCAATAAATTTTCAGCGGCTTGGCAATACTGTCAACAACTCCAAGTCCTAAAATAAAATTTCGTAGCCAATTAACTTGAATTGTGGCCTCAAAGCATGCCACAAATTCAGCTTCCATTGTGGATGTAGCAATGACTGGCTGCTTTACACTTTTCCATGAAATCGCTCCTCCGGCTAAAAGATACACATAGCCAAATGTATACTTTCTGGTATCTATACAATTGGCAAAATCTGAATCTGTATATCCAATCACCTCAAGGTGATCAGACCTCTTATAAGTAAGCATGTGATTCTTTGTTCCCTGTAAGTATCTTAAGACTTTCTTTGCAGCTTTCCAATGATCCAATCCTGGATTACTCTGGTATCTACCAAGCATACCAACTACAAAACTAATATCTAGCCTCGTACATGTTTGTGCATACATCAAACTCCTAAAAATAGATGCATAAGGAATATTCTCCATCTGTTTCTGTTCCAACTCATTCTTTGGACATTGCATGAGACTAAATTTATCTCCTTTCTGTATTGGAACGGGAGATGTTGACCATTTATCCATTCCGAACCTCTCTAAAACTTTATTAATATATGCTTTCTGAGACAAACCCAACAATCCTTGTGATCTATTACGGAATATTTCTATTCCTATCACATAGTATGCCTCGCCTATATCTTTCATTTCAAAGTTATTAGAGAGAAACTTCTTAGTCTTACTTAATAGACCAAGATCATTAGTTGCAAGCAAGATATCATCAACATACAAAATCAGAAATATAAACTTGCTCCCACTGACCTTCAGATATATACATCGATCAACAATGTTTTCCTTAAATCCAAATGACGTAATAGTATCATTGAACTTAAGATACCATGGCCTAGAAGCCTGTTTAAGTCCATATATTGACTTCTTAAGTTTACACACCATGTGTTCCTTTCCTTCTTCAATGAACCCTACTGGTTGGTCCATATAAACATCCTCTTTTAAATCCCCATTCAGAAAAGCGGTTTTAACATCCATTTGGTGCAACTCAAGATCATAATGAGCTACCAATGCCACGATGATTCTGAAAGAATCTTTCTTAGAAACAGGAGAAAATGTTTCCTTATGATGCCATCCTTTTGAGTAAAACCTTTGGCAACCAATCGGGCCTTGTAACGTTCGATATTGCCATGAGAGTCATGTTTAGTCTTAAAGACCCATTTACAACCAACTCTCTTACATCCTTCTGGCAATTCTACAAGATCCCATACACAATTTTGTGCCATTGACTTAAGCTCATCTTTCAAGGCATCTAACCATTTATCAGAATTATCACTATTCATGGCTTCTGAAAATGAATCTGTATCATTATCAATACTTAAGTCATTTTCTGACTCTTGTAAATAAACCACATAATCATTCGAAATAGCAAATCTCTTTTCTCTTTGAGATCTTCTTAATACTATTTCTTGTGGTTGGTCTACTACAGGTTCATTGTTAACTTCAGGATCATTAATTTGTTCTTCTTGATCATTGTGTGGTTCATCAACAAGAGGAACAACAATTCTTGAAGTAGAAGTACTAGTTAAAGGAACTTGTACTCTAACTTCCTTAATCTCCACATTTCGTGAAGCTTCACTCCCACTGGTTTCACCATTCTCAATGAACCGAGCATTTCCAGTTTCAACAATCCGTGTGCTATGGGTAGGACAATAAAATCTATACCCTTTTGACTTTTCTGGATAACCAATGAAATATCCACTGATTGTTCTTGCATCCAGTTTCTTTTCATGAGGATTATATACTCTAATTTCTGCCTGACAACCCCAAACATGCAGGTGTCTTAAATTGGGTTTCCTTCCTGTCTCACAATTCAAAAGGTGTCTTTTGAACTGCCTTACTAGGAACCCTATTCAATAGATACATGGCAGTTTTTAAAGCATACATCCACAACGATACAGGTAAAGATGAATTGCTTAACATGCTCCTAACCATATCCATTAAGGTTCGATTACGCCTTTCTGATACACCATTTTGTTGTGGTGTACCCGACATTGTGTATTGAGCACAAATACCACGTTGCTCTAGGAACTTAGCAAACGGACCAGGATGTTGACCACTTTCATCATATCTTCCATAATACTCACCACCTCTATCTGATCTGACAACTTTCACCTTTCTGTCTAATTGCCTTTCCACTTCATTTATATAAATTTCCAAGGCATTCACTGCTTGAGATTTCTCATGCAGTAAATAGACATGTCCATAACGTGAAAAATCATCAGTAAAAGTGATAAAGTACTTTTCTTTATTGAAAGAACTTACTTCAAAAGGACCACATATATCGGTGTGTATAATTTCAAGAAGCTGGTTACTTCTTGTGGCTCCTTTCTTTGTGTGTTTTGTTTGTTTGCCTTTAATACAATCCACACATACATTCAGATCAGTAAAATCTAAATTCGGAAGAATTTCATTCTTTACTAATCTTTCCAATCTTTCTTTGGAAATATGTCCCAAACGCTTATGCCACAAGTAAGCAGAACATTCATTCACTAAACCACGTTTAGTGCCAACATTATGATGCAAAGTCATAAGAGTTTCAGCATATAAATTATCAAGATTCAATTTATATAAACCATCAAAAAGTGTACCAGATCCAATCATACAAGTACTCTTATATAAACTGAAACAACCATTCCCAAACTTAAAAGAGTATCCAGCAACATCAAGTTTAGACAAAGAAATTAAATTTCTAGAGATACTAGGTACATAAAAAGTATCCAACAAGTCTAAATAAAATCCAGTGTCAAGGATTAAACGATAAGTCCCGACAGCTTCCACTGGAACCTTCTCTCTATTTCCCATGAACACAAACTTTTCATTTGGTTTTATGGTCCGGGTTGTAAGGAATCCCTGCATCATATTAGAAACATGAGTCGTACATCCAGAATCAATCCACCAAGTATTATGGGGAACTTCAGTTAAATTTGATTCAAAACATACATGAGCATAATACTCACCTTTCTTTTCGAACCAAGCTTTACGTTTCAAGCAATCTTTCTGGAAATGTCCTTGCTTCTTACAGAAATGACATTTGTCATTTTTCTTCTGGATTTTTGTAGAGGACTCTATAGTCTTTAATGGTCCTTTACCCTTTCCATGTTTCTTATAAGCTTTCTTTCCAGCTCCCTGATTATTCACATAATGAACGGAGTGGTTCCCATGATTCTTAAGTTTGGTCTCCTATTGAACTAACATACTGTGCAATTCATGCACATTCCATTTATCTTTCATGGTGTTATAGTTCATTTGAAAAGGACCATACTCAGATGGTAATGAGTTCAAAATGAACTACACAAGAAAACTCTCATCCACTGCCATTCCGAGAGACTTAAGTCTTGCTGCAATGTTTGTCATCTCAATGACATGTTCATGCATAGTACGAGAACCATCAAATTTCATGGTGGTTAAAGTACTTATTAATGTCCCAGTAAGAGACTTATCAACAGTTTGGGAGCGCTCTTCCACAAATTTGATAAACTCAGTTGCACTTTCAATTTTGGGAAGAGCTGACTTGATGTTATTTGCTATACTCATTCGCATAAACATCAGACTAAGTTTGTTTGACCTTTCCCAGACTTTATAATAAGTTTTCTCTTCAGTGTTGCTTGCATCAGTAATAGCAGCAGGCTTTTTAACATGAAAAACCGTATCAAGATCCAACACACCTAAGTGAAATTGGACTTGTTCACTCCAATCAGAGAAATTCAACCCATTGAATACTATAACAGACATAGCTTGCGAATGTAAAGACAAAGGAACAGATACTGCAATAACACATACTTAACATTAATACTTTGAGTCATACATTAAACAAATTCCAATCAACAAATAGACATTATATGCATACTAATGTTCTCCTTTGGATGATACATTAATACAGAAAACATAATGATGCTATAATATTAACATTATTTGGTAAGACATATGTACTAATTAGAAAAACTTATTATCTTTGGATATATAAATAAAATTAATAATGCATACTCACTACCAACAATCATGTCCATTAATTATAAGAACAACTAATCAACCTTTGGGCGATCCATTAATGTCTTATAATAATGAACTTCAATTAACCCATACATCAATTATTTATAATTTAGCATCCATTCTATGGGTAATTGAAATAAAACTATCATTAATTTGGAATTAAAATAAAACATAAAGATTTGACCACTTTGGTGATTACAAATCTATCATACAATTAATTCCAATAAACTTATCATTAATTTGAAATTAATAAAACATAAAGATTTGATGTTGATTACAAATCTATCATAAAATTAATTTCAACAAATCAATCAATTCATAATTAATGATCATTAATGCAGCAGAAAATAATTATTAAAGAAACATCATTATACCCACTTTTAAAACCCTAAAGGAAAAAACCATACGCCATGTCGTGGTGGCTGTTATAATTTCGTTAGAGGTGCAGGCAATCGATTCACGTTGATTCACGTAAAGTGGTGCAACAACTTGATCCAAGAGTAATTAAATAGATAATAATATTACAAAATTAAATCAAGGCACACACTATGCAATCTTTTGCCACGCGCGGAAAACAAAATTGGCAATTGCTACGCAATCTTTGCCATGCGCAGAAAACAAAATTGACAATTGCTATGCATTAATGGCTCCGAATTCATGTAAGGTGCATACAATTAGTGGGTTCCACGATAAACATGTTAAATTTCAATCAATAAACCCATGCAAATTTAGTACCAATTCATACTTCTTACGTGCCCAAAATTTCCTTAAATAATATGGACATTGCAAATCACACGGCACGTTAAAAGAGAGAAACATGTTATGGGATTCAAAATCAGTATGTACCCATTCAATCAGAAATCCCTAATTTGAATTTAGGGTTTATCAAAATTGGGAAAAAACCATAATTGGAAAATCATAAATTGAATGAACCATGTGCTCTGATACCACATGTTAATTAAAACATAATGGGAATAATTAATCATAAACATTCCACAAGATCATTAGAATTTATGATTCTCACATATAGGATAATAAGAGAGACTTACCTTGATCCATGAGAGATCTTTTTTCTTTTCTTTATCTCTTCTCTTTATTCTCCTTTCACCCAATCTATCTTTTTCAGTCACTTTAATCTTGACACACGTTATTGATGGTTAACTGTGAAGAACGCTTATCCTGCAGAGACCAAACCCTTTGTTCTTTATAAAACCAATGTCCATCAGATCGGTTACCAATTAGTTATTTATTAAATAAAACACTTCTCATAATTACCAAAATGTCCTCTTAGTTTTATTAAATAACATACAGGCCCATAATAATATTTCACATGAGTCACATTATAGAATAATTTATTTATTTATTCTAACAAGATTTACAAACCAAATATATATTACAGACATTTAATTGAGTTGGATCTCACATGTGGTAACAAAAACCCCCACATGCAACCAAAACTAAAAATAACGAACTTGAGATCTAAGGGGGAAAAATTACTTAGAAACAAAATCTGATTTGGTCAAATTATCTTATACTCTACCACATTCTAATCCCTATACTTTGATCAAAGAAAAAAAAAAGAAAAAAGAAGAAACGACCTAAAAAATTTAAGAGAAATAAGATGTTTTATATTTCAACGGAATAAAATATTTTAAATATATAAAAAATGAATTGTTTTTATATTATATACAACCTTTATAAATTTTAAATAATTTTGTATTCATTCTCAATTTAACTTAAACTTTCTTACCTAAGGAGCTCTTTACTTTTATTGAATTTTACAATAGAATTTTAAAAATGCCTCAACAACCACTCACAAAAACACATAAATCTTAAAATAAATATTTCTGTGAAGCTTATAAAGACCAAAGACTCTAAAGAGAGAAGTCATTTGCTAGAGTATAAAAAGCCTGATTACTTTAGATCGGATGTTCAAAATAGGACCAAGCCCAAGACAAATAAAGCAAAGTGAAGAAAGTTCTCATTCTACAGGAGAAGAAGAAGAAGCTTACCTTTATTTCATGGCAGATACAAATCTAAACTATTTTCTGACTACCCAAAAGAAAAGATAAAACTTTAATGACTTACATTTTGTTATTGAAGCTCATAATGAACTTTTATCTAATTCTTATATTTTTTTGAAAGCTTATAAAATTTATAAAATAGATTTGAAGTCTCTTATAAAAATGAATGATTTATAAACTCAGTGTAGTTGATTAGAAAGTTTGGTCACAACTCATAATGATTTGAAAACTAAAATTCATGAATTGAGAACCAATACAGAAAAACTAAATAAAGACTATGAAAACTTCAGACAATTCTTTGATATTCCGAGTACAAATTTTGAAAACAATAAAAGGAAAATTAAATTCAGTCTATGTCAACTGATCATGCTTAGATAGTAGACAAATTTGTTGGTAAAGAATGAAATACTACGAGGAAAGTGTTACTTGATAGTCGAAGAGGATAAATATAGATGATTTGAAATTCTTATTATAACATGAAGGAAAACTCAATAAGAATAGGCTATATTGGAGAGAAGTTTCAAATATACGCTTATACTGAATCATCTCATACCGTATATATTCTTCTAGTCATGTATCTAAACGAGGAGAACATAAATCTCCGAAAACTAAGAAATAACTCAGATCTATTCAGGTATGTAAAACCAAAAGTATTTTTATTATAAATTTGCTTAACATTAGAAAAGATACTCTTTTCATAATAAATGGACACTAGATATTTATGACATATTTCTTATAGTCGTTGAATTCATTTCAAAACATATATTACAAGAAAAAAGTGATTTAGACACTAAGTTTAGCTACTAAATAAAATGGTTACTAATTGTGATCATTTTATTTGCTAAAGTTATTTAGACACTAAGTTTTGATTGCTAAATAACTACAAAATAAAAGTATTGATTAAATTTAGTGGCCAATTAATTCAAGATAATTGGTATCTAATATTATCTACCAAGGTTTTAGTCCCTTGTATCATTAGATTATAAATTGGTATCTAATTAAGTTAGAGACTAATTTAGAATCTAATGATACAAGTGACTAGAACCTTGGTAGCTAATGTTAAATACAAATCATCTTAACTAAATTCAATCATTACTTTTACTTTGTAGTTGTTTAGCAACCAAAATCTAATTTGGTGATTATTTTGGTCACAATTAGCAACCGTTTTATTTGATAGCTAAACATTGGTGTCTAAATAACATTTTTTTTCTTGTAGTGATAATTTTATGTTTATTAGAACAAACCTTTTATAGAAAGACATTTAAGTATTTTTATCTAGAAATAAAAAGATAATTAAAACTTAATCATAATTTTAAATAAAAACATAAGATAGAAACTACAGTAGAACCATACTCTGTCTACCAGTTAGAACAATATAAACTTCTATTATTTTAATATTCATATATATATATATATATATATATATATATATATATATATATATATATATATATATATATATATATATATATATATATATATATATATATATATATATATATATCTATGTATATGTATATGTATATATATGTATATGTATATGTATATATATGTATATGTATATGTATATGTATATATATGTATATGTATGTATATATATATATATATATGTATGTATATATATATACATATATAAAAAATATAAAAATAGTGTTTGTTATCATTAATATCTCATATATTACTTATATACATAAGATTGTTTAATGGGTTTTAAATCGTGTAAAGGTGACTAGATTGCCTAGTGTCTAAATAATTTCCCTTTTTTTGTGATGACAAAAACTATAAGTTATCAATAAGCAATAAGGAGAATATCAGAGTATATAGAAGTGAAAACACTTGATAATGCATAACATTATAGGAAGCAATATGTATTATGTTCATGTGTTTTGTGTACAAAATAATTAAGCAAGTACTTAAAAAATAACACATCAAATTAAACAAATAAGTTAAAGAAAATTAAATTCAAGACAACACAACATAGAAAGAACAAAAGAACAAAAAAAAAAAAAAAAAAAAAAAAAAAAAAAACAAAAAAGATTTGAAAAACTATTTCTCCCCTTTTTTGACATCATAAAAAAAGGTTCCTAGAAAGAAATCATCACTGCTGTAGAGGAGGTTGAGGGGGTAGCTTAGATAGAGTCTATTAAGAATTTTAGAAAAGGAGCTCTTGATTTAAGTAGCAAAAGAGGTAACAACTTGTCAAAGCATCTAGTTTTATCTCTCTTCCATTTCTCTTAGACGCTTTTGAACAAGGTCTCTTTCACTCTATAAAGCCTGTTGGATCATCAATTGGACCATGTTAAACATGTTGTCTAGAGCTTCTTGAGCAATAGCAACAAGTGAATATGGTTTATGAGAAGATGCCACTTCCAAGTGCTTGGAGAACTTTATAGGTGCTTCAGACTCTTGTTGAGTAATGTTCCTTATCTTGAGCCTCTGCATGGTCAACTACAACTACATGCTCCCACAACTTTAGGAGACCGTTCAACATCATCTTCAGGAAACTAATCATGAACAACAATAGTAGTAGGTAGCTCAATAGAAGCATTCATATGCATCTCTAGAATCTTCTCAACTTCCAATCCGGTAATGTCTAACTAAACCTTGCATTGAGGGAAAGACTCTACAAAAGAAAGATGCCATTCTAGAACAAAGATGGCATTTTCCCTTATCATTTCCTCCCTTAAGTGTGTACATGCAACAACTTCTTTAGCATCTTGGTCCAACAAAGGTTTTATCTCAACAAATGTAGACTAGCATAGATCATGACGACCAGTGACACCACGTGGAATGTGATGGCCTATCCTCTGCCACATGCACTATCCAAGCACTTTGAGGATGAAAATTGCTGCTAGTAGATGACCATGAGGTGCAACTTCAATTAGTGGAGTTGACAAGATGATTGTTGTTGAATGCATGAGGAACATGAACCAAACAACAAGGTTTTGTGGATAAGAAAGGTGGAACAAGGTGAGTGGAAGCTGTGAGGCCAACTTCCAAAAGTATCTCTAAGCTAGTCTTCTAAGAGAAGCCAACAAAGGAGAAGCTCAAACACCAATTGTGCTAAAAATTCAAAAGCATAACACTAGGTATGTTCAACCTTGAAAATGAGGTACACGACATGCCTATTTATAGGCTTGAAAAGCTCACAAGAGAAGCTAAGCTCATACCCTAACCCTAAGCATTGTGTAACCCTAACCTTAAGCATTGGACCGCAAGCTTCAATGCTCTCCTATGCAGTGTTGACACGTGTCCTGATGATAGTGAGGTGTGTCAACCCTAACCGTAACTCTAGGCACACCTTTACCTATTTTCTAACCCTAGATGAATATTTTACAGCCTTGAAAAATTATACAAGAGTAAAATAAATGCTATACAATTTTTACAAACACAATCTATATTAGTTTGGCAGTATTTTGGGTTTGATGTGAGCATCTGAATCCCACTCATCATGTATATGTCAGGTCATTGCTCTTACGATAGGACCTTGCCTTAGGCTTCTTCCACCAGAATGTGTTGAACCATTTGCCAAAAAGAAAATTCAAATTCTCGAAGAAACATGGTGGTAAACTCATCTAGCAAGTGACTTCACTGTTGTACTCATAAATGTGAGGGGTATAGGATTTTCTATTTGGAATCATGTTATGTTTAACTCCTATGAATTTGTTTGGATTATTTGTAACTACATATTTACAATACCTACGAGGTGATCAGTTGGATCTTTGGTTAATCAATGTCTCATTTTTGGTGGATTCCCTATTTAGTTTTAATCCTAAATCCAAAATTTCTTTTGAATGCTCAATTATTTCAGTGTAATTCTCCACTCTTGCTCTCTAAATGTGAGGGACTTCACTGTTGTACTCATAAGATGATGAAGCACAGAGAGAGTTCCTAACTAGATTTTCATACTAAGCATCTATAACTTCATCTTCATACAATGCCCTATCAAACCCATGCTTTTCTCTGTAAACATAACTCCAATCTTTAGGAGTAACCTTGGTAATAGATTTGGGCTTTCTTACAAGGGGGAGTTGTTGGCTCCTTGAGTGTTCTAAAGTTGAGTGCGAGCAGACGAGGGCATATGATATCAGGATGTACTTTGAACTTAGTGTCCTCAGACGTCTTCAGGGTAGAAGGAACGAAGAACATGTGATTCTTGTTAAAGGGTTTAATCATAATGTTGCCAATATTCAACAAGTCGTCTTTAGAAGCACTATATTAATCAACATAAGATGATAAAGATCTCAACTTCTGATCCATAGGCCAGAGTCTCAGGGAACCGTTTGGCTTTCTAGTCTAGACCAACCTAAAGGTGGTGGGGTGGGGTTTTGTCGAGCCAAGGAATCTAGGAAGGTTTTTGACGGATAGATTGGTTACTGCCATGTGGAGGGTCTAACATGATAATAACATCATCTGGTTGGTTAAGGAATTCCGGTAAGGATTGGAAGGTTGAGGATGGTTTGAAGAGGTCAACTATTACATGTTATGGTCTCGTAGGATGAGAAGGTATGAGAGGTAGGTTTTTGTGGATGGTGATATTTAGGTTCAAGCTAATTGTCCTTGTTGTGGGGAAGGTTTGGAAGAGGCCAAGAGGTTGGGGTAGAAGACATTGAGTGTGATGAAAAAGAGTTAAAATCTATAAAAGTTGGGGATATATATGGTTTTGGTGAGGAGATTATCAAGTCAAAGGCTTTCATTACATTAGAACCAATGGGAGTTAGGTGAGGTATATTGTCTAGGGGTTGAGCTATTTGTTCATATGTAATAGAGTCTAAACGATTGAGGTAAGAATTTGGTGAGTTAGAAGTAGAAGGTATGATATAGGTATTTCTAGTTGGTTATGTGATGGTGATAGTTGGGTTTATATGAGGATAAATGTTTGGGTGTTGAAGGTGTAGGAGAAGAAAGTGATATAATAACATTTACGGGGTTACCTTTAAGGGTGTAGTAGAAGATCTAGGTTGGTGTCTTCTTTTTTTCTTGAGTGAGGAAAACACGAGGTCCTCTAGATCGGTACTACAACATCTTCTTCCTCTTCAAAACACGACAAGGAGGATTGATCATCCTTGTCTTGGGAATCAAATTTGGCGTTTCTTCCTTGATTGGTTGATAGTCAACATTCTAAACAAGAAAACGAGACTAATATAGCTGCAAACGACTATATGCAGAAAAGAGTTATTCTTAACCGTCCAAATTCCTCAAGCAATGAACATTCATCTATTCTTCTTGCATTTTCAGAGAAAGTTATCCCCAATCCTTTAAGCAACTCAAGTTCTTGAGGTAGACTAATGTCCAACAACACAGATCATCATCTACCAGCATAGAATAACCTTCTATTCCTCTTTCATTCCCATACAGAATTGTGTAAAAAGTAAAAAAAATGGAAGAGCCTGATAAGGAGATATTGGAAACTTTCATAAAAGTAGAGATCAACATACCTTAGCTTGAGGCCATAAAGCAATTTCCAAAACATGGCAAGTTTCTAAAGGACTTATGCATTCATAAAATATGCCTAAAATTTAACATACTATATGTTATGAAACATCTTGTTAAAGGCCACTCTATTTATCAAATTGACATATTTTCTGACATTGTTGATAACATTTTACTTTAGCTTTTAGAAGTTTTTTTTTTTTTTTTTACTAATTTTACTAATGCTAACACTTGTGATTCATGTTCTTATTCCTCTGTATGTAAGATATGTGCTAAGATAAATGAGTTTACATCCACTAATTGTGCACACTTTGATCATCGTACCATAGGTTTTGGTATTGATGCAATAGAAGAGCCAATTAAGTTAGAATGCAAAGGCTTAACTACAATGACTACAAAAGAATCTAACTTGGTCAATTTACTTAGGTTTCTAGGAGATTTTAATTTTTTTACTTGTTTAATTTTGGTGATATTTACACTTGTGACACATGTTCTAAATCTTCTAAGTGTAAGCTATATGATGATATAACTAAGTTAATATCGTCTAATGATACAAATTGTGATATTAGTTTTGCTACAGGTGCTGATTGTAACATCCCAAATTTTATAGAATAATATTATATAATTACTTAAAAAAATATAAACTATTTAATATTGCCAAAATTGTATCGTTTGATAAGAATTGAAGATTTAAGAGTCAAATCTTATATTAAGAAAATGTACTAGAAGAACAGACGAAAGATTGATAGTTTACAATTGAGGGATACACTACTAAATGAAGTCAAAAGCAAAGAAGGATTTAATTTCTACTCGATAAGATGATTTTAAGTCACCATATGATATTAAAGTCAAAGGTTCAAAGTCTTTAGATGCATAAGACAACGAGTTCACATAGACTGAACAATTTCTAGGAAACATCATATGGTACAAATTGAGGTAAAACAATTGGATGAATAAGGTAATCACTACCTTTAGAACTTAGATGAATCAGTAAGAATAAATTTTCAGTATGCAAAAGATATTATCTCTACTTTGATTGGACATATTTAACTGTTGAGATAAGGACTATCTCTTAGCGAATAGAGATATTCTTTTGTAATTAATACTATAGATAGTTGAATACGTGGACCCATTTTCTATTATTTACCATAGACACAACATATCTTAGTACTTATCTCTTTATGACTAAACTAAAAATAAGTTGAAGGATTGGTTGAATTACAACTATATACAAATGAGTAATGATTACCCACAACTTCTCTATTAATAGAAGTGTTTGTGAAGTCAAATCTCACCAAAATATCACAAAAAAATTATGAAAGAAACTTGTGAGAAACATGTGAGGGAAGCTCTTGTTCAAACTCCCAAGGTAGAGAAATGAGATATGTATATGCATTGCATTTTTTTTTCTATTTCTGTGAGGTATCCTTAAATCCTCACAAACCTTAAAGCATATCATTTTCTCTGAAAACTAATTTTCCTGATTTCACTCAAGATATTTTAACTGGATGTAATCAGAATGGTAATATTGATGAGTTGAGTCTTTCATCCAAATGTTTGGTGACCAAGTATTATTCTCGAAGTTGTTTGGATAAAGTAGGGAATGAATGTTGCAAATGATTTGTGATAATTGTATTATGACTTGAGATTTTATAAAAATTTTATTTAAATGTTGATGCAATACTATTTTTCATGTACATATAT